>ERZ507021.428-NODE-428-length-11578-cov-4.673_pt1 | contig 11578 bp, 13 predicted proteins | sample MGYA00512877_ERZ507021 | MGnify/ENA metagenome assembly ERZ507021 | reverse complement strand
GAAGAGATGGAAAATAATAAACATGGATATTATTCTGTCCCAGAAAATCAAATTGTTTTACGTAGTAATGAGATGAACAAGGCTCAAATTATTAAAACTTTCTTACATGAAATGGCTCATGCAGAGTTGCATCATGCAGATAATCCTCAAAAGGAAAATCTAACTAGAAGCACCGCTGAACTCCAGGCTGAAAGTGTCGCTTATGTCGTTTCTTCATACTATGGTATTGATACGTCAGAGTATTCCTTTAACTATCTATCTGGATGGTCTGCAGATAAGGAGACACTTGCTGATTTAGAAGCACAGTTGGATATTGTCCAACAAGAAGCTAAAAGTTTAATGGTTCGGATGGATCAAGCATTGGAACAATTAAGATTGAGTCAGGAGAAACAAACGAAGCGTAGTTTTGAACAAAAACTAGAGAAGTTTCAAGATCAGAGCAAGCAGGCTGTCGAAGATCACAAGCAGGAGTTGAAAGCAGATGCACAATCAAAAAAAGAGAAGGGTTTCTCGAAATGACCGAACGGGACACCCCAAATAAACCCAAGGTCAAATTAAAAACAAACCATCATCAAGGAGGACAACACTCATGACCAATGAACAAGAAGAACAACTTATCATCATCCTCTCAGACTTTATTCCAATCATGGATGGAGACAGAGTTCAAGGGGTATCGCCAAACGCTAGAGACTTGACTCGCCAAAAAGTTATGGAGCAACTAGAGGAAGAACAGTCTCAACTACCTGAAGGAGATCCTGCTCTTTTGGGGTGGGAAGAAGAAAATATTGATCTACTCAAGATGATCACAGATGAAGAATTTCAAGCTGTACTCACTGAAAAAATCTTACTGACAGAAATACAAATTGGGCAGTCTATTTTCCAGCCTCTAACTACTCAACAACTTTCTGTCCTAGCTGAAAAGTTGCAAGGTAAGAAAGAAAAAAGTGTAGAAAATAGTGATAAGCAATCATCTATTTTCAAAAATATCTTCAGTTGGTTGCGATAAATTGTTAGAGGTTGTACTCCAAAAGATATAGGAAAGGGGCTTGGGGATTTCCCCAAAACTGAGAAAATCAAGAAGGAAAACTACAAGGTTCTCCTTCTCTGATTTTTTTAAATTTCGCAAATGGATATCCATTTGCTACGCTTGCCACAAGGAAGTCAGGGGCTGATGCCTGGTCAGAAAATGCCAGAGACTTTGAGAGAAAGAGGATAAAAAAATAATGCAGAAACGAGAAAATAGAAAACGCTATATACAAAAATTGATACGACTAACACCAGAGGAAGATCGTCAAATTAAAACGGCGATGGCCCAAATGGGAGTTCCATCTTTTCAATACTATGCGAAGAATCAATTGGTACAAGGGAAGGTGGTTCAAATTGATTTTTCCGAATTGAAAGACCTTCGAGTTGCTATCAATCGAGTGGGTACGAACATCAACCAAATTGCTAAACATGCCAATGAAAATCAAGGGGTTACGCCAGAGGAAGTGGCACAAATCATTGACTATCTATCTGAGTTGAAAGAGATGGTGGCTGTCAAACTTTCTAGTGCGGAGAAGAAAAGTTTACAGGAACGAAAAGTGAAAACAATAAGGACGTATGACGAATGGTAGTAATCAAAACACCCAAACAAATTAAAACTCCTTCCAATTTAAAAATAGCTGTACGCTATATTCTGAATGAAGCGAAAACTCTTGTATCAGAAACTGCAGAAAGTGATCTTGATTTTCCTCTTGTCTATCATAATGGTGAGCTTCAAATGAAGCTAGTATCTGGCAATGGGATCTCTGATTTTAGTGTAGCAGATGAAGAAATGGTCATGACAAAATTAGCTGCAGCCTTTAAAAAAGGAGATGATGACTTGAAAGAATTATCTTCAGGAAAACAAGTATTGGCTCATCACATTATCCAGTCTTTTTCTCCAGATGATAACTTGACTCCTGAGCAGGTTCATGAAATTGGCCGTCAAACGATGTTAGAATTGACAGGTGGAAATTATGAGTTTGTGATTGCAACACACACGGATAAAGATCATCTTCATAACCATATCATACTTAATACCACCAATACCTCAACGCTCAAGAAATTTCGCTGGGAAAAGAAAACATTGAAAAATCTGAGGGCGATATCGGACAAATATGCGGCACGTTATGGCGCTAAAATTATTGAGCCTACTATGAAAAATTCTTATACAAAGTATTCTGCTTGGCGGAGACAAAATAATTATCGCTTTGAAATCAAGGATCGTCTGGATTTTCTTCTAAAGCACTCTCTGTCGTTGGAAGATTTTAAACAAAAGGCAGCTGCACTTGATCTTCAGATTGATTTCTCTGGTAAATTTGTGAAGTATAAATTACTTGATCAGCCTCAACAAAGAAATGTCCGAGATAATACATTATCGAAGAAAGGACTCTATTCTCTTGAAAAAATAAAAGAGAGAATTTCTAAGAATCAGTTAGTTTTTGATGTGGAGGAATTGAAAGCACAATATCAAGAATCAAAAGAAAAAACGGCAAATGATTTTGAATTGAAATTGGAAGTGGAATCCTGGCAGGTCGAGCAAGAAAGCAAGCAAGGCATTTACGTGCAGATGGATATGGGAGTTTTAAATAGTGGTACAATTTTAATACCTTCTCATAAAGTTGATAAAAATGAGGATGGAAACTATACCATCTATATCAAAGAGAAAGACTATTTTTATTTTCTCAATCCTGATCAATCTCAAAAAAATAGGTACATGATGGGCTTGACTGTCGCAAGGCAATTGGCCAAACAAAATGGAGAAACACTTGTAACTAAAAACGCTCAAATTTCCTCTATGCGTGAACTGATTAAGGAATATAATTTCTTAGTCGAGCACGGCGTGACAGATGGAGCACAATTTCAACATTTGGAGGAGCGTTTTAATGAAAAGATTGAGACTACCCAGGAGGAATTAAGACAACTAGATGAGCGACTTGGACGTTATCATAAAATTGAAGGAGCACTTTTAGCCATCCAGAAATCTCCAGAAAATAGTCTTACGTCGGTACAATTATTGGATGATTTGGGAGTCCCAAAAGATATTGGGTTGGAAGATGTCAGTCAACTGATCAAACAATTTCAAATTGAAAAAGGAGCCCTACAAGAATTCTTTGACGATACTCTAAAACATTACACAGATTATAGAGATATTAAGGAGCACGTGCGTAGTCGAGAAGAGAAAGTTGACCGACGTTTTGAGGATGAAAAAGTCTTGTAGAAGTTTCTGATGTTTTCAATCTAGTCATGATTTCAGTACAATAGAGAGTATGTTTAGATTTGATGAAAAAGAATTTGTCGCAGAACTAGATCGCAAACGTGAGCAGCAATTCCTGAAGCGAGTAAGAGATTATGACGAGCAGATTGCTCCCTCCATGAGATTGAGGGGATATAAGCGGATAGATAGTACAGAGAGGACAGTTGTTTTTACATTTGGAGAGGTGACTTTCTCTAGGAATCGCTGGCGAAAGGGAAAGAAAAGTTGTTATCCCGTAGATGAGTGGCTGGGTTTAGAAAGGTATATGCGTTATTCTCCTGAGTTGATTTTTCACATGGCAAAACACGCTTCTGTTTTATCCTATCGTGAAGTTTGTCGAACAGTTAAGATGGCTTATCGCCTGGAGATAACAAAGGACGCTGTTTTGAAGTCTGTAAAAATGGCAGGCAGACTCTTTTCAGATAGGGAACGCTATCGGCTTTTTAGAGGTGATGAGCAACCGAAAAAAATCCGGGCAGATAAAATCTACCTTGAGGGAGATGGTGTGCTCATCAAGACAACATCAAGCAATGATGAACGACACAATACAGACTTAGCCCATTTCCTGATTCATACTGGAGCTAAAAAGGTTGGTAATAATCGGTATGTACTAGAGAATAAGCATGAGATTATCCATACAAGCCATGAACAAGCAAAGGAAGAATTGATAGACTATCTCTATAATCATTTTGAAATCACTGATCGAACTCTTCTTATCACTAACTCGGACAATGGTAAAGGATATTCTCGCAGAATATTTCAAGAAATTAAGAAGGTCTTACGGATTAAACGTCATGAGCATTTCTGGGATGCCTATCATGTCAATGAAGAACTTAAAAGATTCCTGAAGCCGTACCCATCTACACTACTTGATCTTGCTTTTAAGGCCATCAAAAATCATCAGAAGAGCCTGCTTCTGACCGTACTAGATACAGTTGAATCTCTCACAGAAAGTCAAGAAGCTCTTGATAATTTTTACAATTTCCGTAAGAAATTATTAAGAAATTTCTGTGACACTAGACCACCTAAACTTAGAGGGTTATCCTCACGTGGTATCGGGGTAATGGAGAGTCAGCACCGAAAGGTTACTTACCGTATGAAACATCGAGGGATGTATTGGTCCATCGAAGGGGCTTGTACTATGGCCAGAATGATACTCCTTGAACGAATCGATCAGCTATACAATCTATTTTTTGGATCTTGGAGACAAGAGTATGAAGAATTTAGGGATACGGGACCAGGTGCAGGATTTCGTATTAACCATAGGCCACACAAAGCAGTTATCAGAAAAAGAGGGCATAAATAATACAAAAAGGCAGACAAAAGCCTCTAAAAAAAAAGATTTTTTAGAGGTCTTTTTGTCATGTTTTCATACAAAACAGTTGCTTTTTTGCCTAATGTGTGTTACAATAATAAAGTAAATAAAAACGAAAAAGGTGTAGAAGCAGCAACTACTACACCACCACCGATTAAGACAAAACAACACTTTGCTTAATCAGTCAAACAATATTGTAGCATAAATAGTGCAATATAGTCAAGGGCTGGAGTAAAGTGGAGGAACTTTCTCCAGTTTTTTTGTCTGAAAATCCTCGCTTTTTTATTGAGTTATAAGGATATTTGATTATTCCCAAAAATTTAGACACAAAGAAAATCTTCCAATTCCCTTGCAAAAATAAAGAAAGTGTGATAACATAGTACGGTATGTGGTGCTAGCACATCCGCTATATTAGATCTAATAGGAGGAAAACACAATGGCTAAAGTATGTTACTTTACAGGTCGTAAGACTGTATCAGGAAACAACCGTTCACACGCGATGAACCAAACAAAACGTGCCGTAAAACCAAACCTTCAAAAAGTTACTGTTCTTATCGATGGTAAACCTAAAAAAGTTTGGGCTTCAGCTCGTGCTTTGAAATCAGGTAAAGTTGAACGCGTTTAATAATAAAAGTAAGGAGACCTTAGGGTCTTTTTTCTTTTACTGTAGATATAAAATCATTTGAAAAATAGAGTAAATATCCGCTGATACAGTATTCTGCTTTTACACTTGGGCTGAAATATGATAAAATAGAGTATCAACTAGTTGAGGTAAAAAGGATGACTGTAAAAATTAATACAAAAGATGGTCAAATCGAACTAACAGATGAAGTGATTGCAACCGTCGTAGGTGGAGCAGCAACTGAGATTTTTGGTGTGGTCGGTATGGCTAGTAAAAATGCCCTCAAAGATAATTTCCAAGCCCTTCTAGGTAAGGAAAATTATTCCAAAGGTGTCGTTGTAAAGGCGGCCGAAGATGGCAGTATTGCAGTTGATGTATATACCGTGTTGAGCTACGGAACAAAGATTAGCGAAGTGTCAAAAAACATTCAAGAGCGTGTTCGTTTTAGCTTGGAAAACCAGCTTGGAATTACTGCTCAGACTGTAAATGTCTACATTCAAAATATCAAAGTTGTAGGAGAATAACCGTGTCAAAAATTACTACTAGCTTATTTCAAGAAATGGTGCAGGCTGCATCAACTCGCTTGAATAAGCAAGCTGAATATGTCAATTCATTAAACGTCTTTCCAGTTCCAGATGGAGATACTGGAACAAATATGGGAATGACCATTGAAAATGGTGCTAAAGAAGTTGCAGACAAGCCAGCTTCTACAGTTGGCGAGGTAGCGAGCATTCTTGCCAAAGGTCTTTTGATGGGTGCGCGTGGAAACTCAGGTGTTATTACGTCTCAGCTTTTCCGTGGATTTTCACAAGCCATCAAGGATAAAGACGAGTTAACAGGTCAAGACTTGGCCCTTGCATTCCAATCAGGTGTAGAAGTTGCCTATAAGGCAGTGATGAAACCAGTCGAAGGAACGATTTTGACAGTTTCTCGTGGAGCTGCTATCGGTGCTAAGAAAAAAGCTGAGCAAACAGATGACGCTGTTGAAGTCATGCGCGCAGCCTTGGAAGGTGCTAAAACAGCTCTAGCTAAAACACCAGACATGCTTCCAGTATTGAAAGAAGTTGGCGTTGTGGATTCAGGTGGTCAAGGACTGGTCTTCATCTATGAAGGTTTCCTTTCAGCCCTTACTGGTGAATATATTGCATCTGAGGACTTTGTAGCGACTCCGGCCAACATGAGTGAAATGATCAATGCTGAACATCATAAGTCTGTAGCTGGTCACGTAGCGACTGAGGACATCACCTTTGGTTACTGTACTGAAATCATGGTAGCTCTTAAGCAAGGTCCAACCTATGCCAAAGATTTTGACTACGACGAATTCCGTAACTACTTGAATGAACTCGGGGATTCTCTCCTTGTTGTCAATGATGATGAAATTGTCAAAGTCCATGTCCATACAGAAGATCCAGGACTTGTTATGCAAGAAGGTCTCAAATATGGTAGCTTGGTCAAGGTAAAAGTTGACAATATGCGTAACCAACACGAAGCACAGGTTGAGAAAGAAGCTGCTCAAGTTAGCAAACCAGCTGAAGAAAAAGAGTATGCTTTGATTGCTGTAGTGGCTGGTAAAGGTCTAGCAGATATCTTCCGTTCTCAAGGTGTGGATTATGTTATCGAGGGCGGTCAAACTATGAACCCTTCAACAGAAGACTTTATCAAGGCTGTTGAACAGGTCAACGCTCGTAACATTATCTTCCTGCCAAACAACAAAAATATCTTTATGGCGGCTCAATCTGCAGCAGAAGTTTTGGAGCAACCAGCAGTAGTGGTGGAAGCTCGTACTCTTCCTCAAGGTTTGACAAGTCTTCTTGCCTTTGATCCAAGCAAATCCATCGAAGAAAACCAAGAGCGTATGACTGCTGCTCTTAGCGATGTCGTTAGTGGAAGCGTCACAACAGCCGTTCGTGATACAACCATTGATGGCTTGGAAATCCATGAAAACGATAATCTTGGTATGGTTGATGGGAAAATTCTCGTGTCAAACCCTGACATGCACCAAACCTTAACTGAAACCTTGAAACATATGTTGGATGAAGATAGTGAAATCGTAACCTTCTATGTCGGTGAAGACGGAAGCGAAGAACTTGCCAATGAAATTGCCCAAGAAATCGCAGAAGAATTCGAAGACGTTGAAGTTGAGATTCACCAAGGGCAACAACCTGTTTACCCATACCTATTTAGTGTGGAATAAAAATTTAATAGATTAAAAAGAAAGTTGATTTTACAACTTTCTTTTTTTATGACATTTGTCATATTTCCTCATGACAGAAGCTTCTAGTGATTCTACCTTCAAAGAATTATACTAGATGTATTAAATGGAGGAAGAAAAAAATGAAACATAAAGTAATTGTCGCAATGAGTTTAGTAGCAGCAGGAGTCATGACTTATCTCATGTTCTCAGGATTGGACGAAGACTTCTATCATTTTCCTTGGGAACTATTTGCAGGATTTGGCATGATGTCTTGGTTGATCCGAGAAGGCTTGAAATTGGTCTCAGATGTGAAAAAGGAGTTTGAAAAATGAAAAAAGCGTTTCTCTATCTTTTTATTGGACTATCACTAGTGGTATGGTTGGTAGAAATGTTTACAGGTTGGTTTGATCAAGCCTTCCTTCACCAATTCATCCGTGGTGCCTGGGGACTAGGATTTATGATTTTTATCGCCTTTCCGATGGGAAAGAAGTGGCTGAAAGGAGAATATCATGAACATAATTAAGGTAGAAAGCTTAAATAAAAATATCAAGGGTAAAGCTATTTTGAAGGATATTTCCTTTGAGGTAGCTGAAGGTGAATGCGTCGCCTTGATTGGACCCAATGGTGCTGGGAAGACCACACTCTTGGACTGTCTGCTTGGAGATAAACTGGTCACCAGCGGTCAAGTATCCATCCAAGGCTTGTCAGTGACGAGTTCTCAGTTAGACTACACAAGATCCTACCTCCCTCAAGAAAATGTCATCGTTCAGAAATTAAAGGTAAAAGAGTTGATTGTTTTCTTTCAACGTATCTATCCAAATCCCTTGAGCGAGCAGGAAATTGATCAACTATTGCAGTTTGACCAGCAACAAAAAGAACAATTTGCAGAAAAATTGTCAGGTGGGCAGAAGCGTCTTTTCTCTTTTATCTTGACCTTAATTGGGCGACCAAAGCTTGTCTTTTTAGATGAGCCTACATCGGCTATGGATACATCAACTCGTCAACGTTTTTGGGAGATTGTCGATCAGTTAAAGAAAAATGGTGTGACCATTGTCTATTCTTCTCACTATATCGAAGAGGTGGAGCATACGGCTGATCGAATCTTGGTGCTACACAAGGGTGAATTGATTCGTGATACAACGCCTCTAGCTATGCGTAGTGAGGAGATTGAAAAGCACTTTATCCTTCCTCTAGCATATAAGGAAGTTGTCGAACAGTCAAACTTGGTTGAAAACTGGTCACAAAAACAGGATGCTCTACAAGTAGTCACACGCGAAGCAGATGCTTTTTGGGAACTGTTAGTTCAAGCAGGATGTAGCATACAAGAAATTGAAGTTAATAATCGTAGTTTGTTGGATACAATCTTTGAAGAAACACAAAAGGGAGATGACTAAGATGAAACAATGGATAGCATTAAATAAGATAGAATTTCTATTGACCAAACGGCAATCAGTCTATTATTTATTATCAGTAGGGATGCCGACAGCCTTCTATCTATTCTTTTCTGGTATGTACCAGGACACACTAGGTGGACCCGCGAATTTTATGCGTGATTACCTTATCTCTATGACTGCCTTTTCCATGATGTCAACAGCTATCTTCTCATTCCCAGTTGTTTTACATACCGACAAGATGAACAACTGGCAGAAAACATTGCGCCATACCCCTGTAAATATGGTAGAATATTATCTATCAAAGATAACAAGTATGATGGTTGATTATTTGGTCTCAATCCTGGTTGTTTTCTCAGTTGGGCATTTTGTAAGAGGTGTGGATATGTCTCTTGGAAACTGGATTGGGGCTGCGTTCTTGCTGATAGTAGGAAGTGTAGCTTTTGTAGCGCTTGGCTTGACCTTGACACTCTTGCCTTCTAGTCAGCTGATGTCTGTCGTGGGCAATCTTCTCTATCTAGGCTTGGCTGTTTTAGGCGGACTTTGGATGCCCATCTCTTTATTTCCAGACTGGATGCAAGCAATCGGGAAGTGTCTACCAACTTATCAGTTGATGGAGTTGCTCAAGACCTTCTTAAACGAGGGTGGCATCAATTTATCAGCCACAGTTTATCTACTTGTTTTTTCAGCAGTTTTGTTTGGTTTGACCATTTACCTTCAAGATCATAAGGAGAATTCTTAATGCTTGAAAGACTGAAAAGCATAGACTATATGTATTGGGCCAGTTTGATTTTTATGGTTTTTCCCATCGTTCCTGTAGTGACTGGGGAGCTACCTAGCTGGCATTTGTTGATTGATATTCTATTTGTGGTGGCTTACTTAGGCGTTTTAACCACCAAGAGTCAGCGCTTATCCTGGCTCTGTTGGGTTATCATGCTAGCCTATGTAGCTGGGAATACCGCCTTTGTTGGTGTAAATTATATCTGGTTCTTCTTTTTCCTTGCCAATCTCTTAATTTATCATTTCGGCGTACGTAGTTTTAATTCTTTACATGTCCGGACTTTTCTTCTTGCTCAAGTCCTTGTTGTGGGCCAACTGTTGATTTTTCAGAGAATCGAAGTTGAGTTTCTATTCTATCTACTTGTAATTCTTGCTTTTGTCGATTTAATGACTTTTGGATTGGTTCGGATTCGGATTGTGGAGGATTTGAAAGAAGCGCAGACTAAGCAAAATGCCAAGATAAATCTATTGCTTGCTGAAAATGAACGTAGTCGTATCGGTCAGGATTTGCATGATAGTCTGGGACACACCTTTGCTATGCTCAGTGTCAAGACAGATTTAGCCTTGCAGTTGTTTCAGATGGAGGCTTATCCACAGGTGGAAAAGGAATTAAAAGAAATTCACCAGATAAGCAAGGATTCCATGAATGAAGTGCGAACCATTGTGGAAAATCTGAAATCACGGACCTTAGCATCAGAACTTGAAACTGTCAAAAAGATGCTAGAGATTGCTGGAATTGAGGTGGAAACGGCTAATCAACTAGATACCGCTAGCCTTACTCAGGAATTGGAGTCAACGGCTTCCATGATTTTGCTTGAGTTAGTGACCAATATCATCAAGCATGCTAAAGCGTCTAAAGTCTACTTAAAATTAGAACGGACAGAGAAAGAACTCATTCTAACAGTGAGAGATGATGGCTGTGGCTTTACTTCTATAAAGGGGGATGACCTCCATACAGTTCGAGATCGTGTTCTTCCATTTTCGGGAGAAGTAAAGGTAATTAGTCAGAAACAACCGACAGTAGTTCAGGTTCGACTACCTTATAAGGAGAGAAAGTAGATGAAAGTATTAGTCGCAGAAGATCAAAGTATGTTGCGAGATGCCATGTGCCAGTTGCTCACGCTTCAACCGGATGTAGAGTCTGTCTTTCAAGCAAAGAATGGGCAAGAAGCAATCCAACTATTAAAAAAGGCGTCTGTGGATATCGCCATCCTTGACGTAGAAATGCCTGTTAAGACAGGTCTTGAAGTCTTGGAATGGATACGAGCAGAAAAGCTTGAAACAAGGGTGGTTGTGGTGACGACCTTCAAGCGTCCTGGGTATTTTGAACGTGCGGTCAAGGCTGGAGTAGATGCTTATGTATTAAAAGAAAGAAACATTGCAGACCTCATGCAAACCTTGCACACCGTCCTAGAAGGACGCAAGGAGTATTCGCCTGAATTGATGGAAGTGGTGATGACGCATCCCAATCCATTAACAGAACAAGAAATCGCAGTTTTAAAGGGAATTGCTCAGGGCTTCTCTAACCAAGAAATTGCAGACAAACTTTATCTATCCAACGGAACAGTCCGAAACTATGTCACCAATATTCTTTCGAAACTAGATGCAGGTAATCGAACAGAGGCAGCCAATATCGCTAAAGAATCTGGTTGGTTGTGATACTATCATATCTCGAAAACCATTATGTGCTAAAATTGATGGGATTGAATGGAACAATACTAACTTTAGGAGGGTGGGATTCCTCCTTTTTCTTTTTTAGGGAGCACTACAAAAGAGCTAAAATTAACAATAAAAAAGAAAAATATCTTGACAACCAAGGGAAAATTTTGTTACAATAATAGACGGTACTTTTTACTTTTGGTCTCTCAAGAGTGTACAGGGACGTGCTGACAAATGTTGCAAAAGTACACACAGATGGTAGCTGTCACCAAGTGTATCATCACCAAAAATAAAAAAACACAGGAGAATGTAGATGCCTACAATTAACCAATTGGTT
>ERZ507021.426-NODE-426-length-11621-cov-5.17949_pt1 | contig 11621 bp, 14 predicted proteins | sample MGYA00512877_ERZ507021 | MGnify/ENA metagenome assembly ERZ507021 | reverse complement strand
CAATGTAATTGGAACAAATATCAAAAGGGAGATAGTAGGTTTTAGTATGATTGGAATTATGCCTGCGATTATGGTAATTTTTATTTTCCAAAATAACCCGATTAGGTTTTTCAAAGCTGTTGAAGAAGTTAGAAGTAATAAATATCAAAAGAAAATGAAGAAAGAAGAGAAATAATATGGAAAATAAAATTTTACCATTAGGAAGTATTGTCACTTTAAAAAATGGAGATGGAAGTGAGTTAATGATTGTTACTAGAGCAGCAATCATTGAAGAGGATGGAGTAGAAGTATATTTTGATTATGGTTCAGTATTAATTCCTCAAGGGATGGTATCTCCAGAAAATGTTTATTTTTTCAATGCTGAAAATGTTGAAGAAGTTATTTTTAAAGGTTTTGAAAATGAAGCGGAAAAAGACTTTCAATCTAATTATGAAACTATGATTGAACAGTCTATTTATCCCAAAGGTAATGTTGAGGAATAATGAATAGTAGGTTTCATGACAGATTGACTTTGTTATCTATTTAGGCAATAGCTGTGTAAGATTAGTATACGGAAAATTAGTCAATATGAGTGATAACCAATTCTACAGTCTAATGTAATCAAAAGAAAAGTCTAAAAAACAGAAAGTAGAAAGTATGTCCCTTAATAATAAAAATATTGTTACTCGCAGCCCATTTAGCGGATCAACACAATTATTTTTCAAAAATAAAAAAAGGCAAAGTAAAAAAGTAAAAGATGGCTTTTCATGGATCGCACTCTTTTTTGGTGGATTAGTTCCTCTCTTTAGAAGAGATTTTAAATGGTTTTTCATTTATTTCGTAGGAGCTTTTGCTCTAATTTACCTATTAGAAGCATTTGGCCTTGATGGAAAGTATGTCGGTTATGGACTAGGTGCTTCATTTGGTATGGTATATAATTCGATTTTCATCAATGGTTTAAGAAATAATCCAGATTGGGAAGAAATATCAGAGTCAGATATTAAGTGATAGCGTAGACATCCTCAATTAGTCAATACATAATAAGATAGTTGTTTTTAAGCAACTATCTATTTAGGAACAGAGATGAAAGTTAAGTATCTTCTTTGTTCTTAAGTAGGTAGTTTCATGGATTATAAATTTTGGAAAGTTAATGATTCAGGACAATATTAGTATTAGATTGTGAAGACTTTTAAAGCGTGAGCTAGGATATAAGATTTGTTAGTACTTTTCTGACTTTAAAGGTAACCTATGTTTTAAAATAACGTCTCATGGAATTCAATACGGAATCCTCAACAGTCTTTGATGCTAACAGAAGTTCAGGATGCCGTTTCTGCAGGCCTTAACTATGTCTCAGCTGGCTTTGGAAATTTCAATGGTACATTTAATACCTCAGTTAAAGGTCTTGATTGGACAAAAACAATCAAGACTGGGATGGAAGTAAGAAAAGAAGCAAAAGCTAAGGAACTAAAGAAGAAAAAGTCAAATGAAACCTATGATGGAAAAGATGCTCTTACAGATTTTCAAACAGAAACTACAGATTATGTGAATTATGGTACTGAGGCTGCAGGTCAACAATTTGGTAAATTTGGGAAAATTATTATTAAAGATGGCAAATATATAGGTAAAGTTTATGGTGCAAAATTACAACCAAGAGATGCTAACGGACGGTTCGTAAAGGATACTAATCCTTTACGCAAAAGTGCAACAAGTAAACTTAAAGGTATTACAAATGCTGAGAGTAGAGTTATAGGGAGAGCTGCACGTGTTGGTGGTACTGTCTTAGTAGCATATAATTTTTATTCAGATGCAAAAGAACATTATGATAGACATCATAATGTTGGAAGAGCAATGTCATATAGCGGATTAACAACGACAACCGGTGTGGCTGCTGGAGCAATAGGAGCTAGTGTAGGTACTGGATTAGCTACATCTGCTGGATTTGCAGCACCATTGGTGGGAGCAGTTGTTATAGGAGCAATTGCGGTGATTGGTGCAAAAGCAATTTATGAAAATGTTAAACCTGTGCGAAGAGCAATTGACAGTGTTGGAGACGCTCTTAACAATATAGGTAAGTCTTTCAGTTCTGCATTAAAATGGGGGTAGACTAATTGGAAAAACAACAATTAAATCGTGTTGAAAAAATTACAAAATTAAATAGTAGATATTATTTAGTAAGTATCTGTGGACGTTATTACATTCTAGATTATGCTAACCCAAAAAACTACAAAGATTATTTAGTAGGTTTATTCCCTGAGAGATTGAATTCTTATGATATCTTTGATGTAACAGATGATAAGAATATATTCTTAAAAAAAGGAAAAAATTCCAAAGTTACTACTAAAGGTGCTACTATCTTTTTATTCTTATATTTAATACATATTACTATCTTTCCAAATAATATTAATTTGGCTTATCTTACCAGAAGTGAATATATATATAATCATATAAGTTTATTTTTAATTTTAAATATCATAATATTTATTGGTATTTTATTATATTTGAATATGACAACAAAAGAAATAGAATTATCAAAATATGAATCTAGAAAATTATTTAATTCAAAACCACGAAATCGGAAGTGGTTAACTTATATTAGTTCATTAATAATTTCATACCTCGCTTTATGGATTTTAGCAATTTTTGGAACAAATTATTGTAATTTAATATTATTTGGATTTATTTTCTCTAATTGTTTGTTACTAATCAAATTTATCGAATTTCAACCATCATTGAATGGGAAAATTTATTACATTAAATAGGAGAAAAAATATGTTATTACCAGTTGGAAGTATTGTATATTTAGTTGATGGAAACCAGAAATTGGTGATTTTAAACCGTGCTTCAATAGTAGATCAAAGTGGGCAAGAAGTTTATTTTGATTATCTGGGCGGGATTTTCCCAGAAGGCTTAAATATGGAACAAGTGTATTATTTTAATGAGGAAGATATTGATGAGGTCATTTTTGAGGGATATCATGATGAGGAAGAAGAAAGAGTATCAAAACTTATTGAAAAATGGAAACAAAAAGAAGGAAAAAATATACCCAAAGGTAAAACTGAATAGCTATTCAATGATTAGTTCGAATTTTTAGAAAATACTAAACTCAATATATATATAGATAGTTGTTTTTAAGCAACTATCTATTTAGGAACAAAGATGAAAGTTAAGTATCTTCTTTGTTCTTAAGTAGGTAGTTTTAATCAAAGATGGTGAAGATGTAGGAAATGCAGCTGTTAAGACGGGTCATGTTGCAATTGGAATGGGAGCAACTAAAGGAGGTGCATTGATTAGTGGACTGCCAGGAATGATAATTGGTGGAGCAATTGGTTTTGTTGGAAGAGTTGCAGGTTCGATAGCATTTGATGCCATTGAGATAATAAAGAGGAAATTGCTGATACCATAAATGATACTATAAGTGATACATGGGATAGTTTAGGAAATCTCTTAGGAGTTTTCTGAAACGAAGTTTCATATGAAAACCTATATAATGAGTTCAAAAATATTATGGAAAGTGATACTGCTAGTAGAATTAGCCAAGTATTTGCTTTATTACCAGGGAACTTCTCAAAAAAAGTACTAAAATCTGATGGCCTATGGGATATTTTAGCGAATATGGAATCAAAAGGAGCTTCAGGCAAGAAAAATGTAGATTCAATTTTAAATTTTCTTGCAAAATATGAAGGTTATAGTAATTTTGGTAAATCTGCTACTAAAGCAAGAACTTATTTGGAAAATTTAGCAAGTCCCATAAAAGCAGGTGTAAAATTCGGTTTAGAAAAAATATCTGGTTATGAAAATTTGTCAGAAATGGTATTAAAAGGTGGATCTAAGGCTGAATCTGTAGGTAAATTTTTAGGCAAGTCAGTTAAGATAATAGGTAAAGGAGCAACAGTTCTAACTATAGCAGACATTAGCATTACGGGATTATCAAAGGGAATAGATGAGTATACAAAAACAAAAGATATTGGGAAGGCCGCAAAAAAGGGTGCCTTATCTGCGGTCGCGAGTGTCGGTCCCTTAGAAGGAGCAACATTGGGTGCGACTGTTGGAGGAGTACCAGGAGCAATTATTGGTGGTGGAATAGGCTTTGCTATTCAAGGAGTAAAAGCTTTAGATCCTAAGTTTTTTGATCACCCAGTTAAAAGTTCACAGAAAATTGCTGATAACATAGGTAAATCTGTAAATGGGGTGAAAAATTCAGTTTCCAAATATATAGGTGGTTTTGGTAAGGTAATAGGTTTTGGGTGAGGATAATGCAAAAAAATAGAACAATTTATTCTGCAAATTTTGAAGAAAGTCTTAATCTTTATGACAATGGAATGAGTAGTCTTAACAATGAAGAGCACTTGAAAATTGAGAAACAGACAAAGAATGGGATTCCATCGGTTTGGTTTACTTTAAAATCCATAATTTTAACTATTTTATTTCCTATATTATTGAATTTCTTTATTGTCATTATTTCCATTACTATTCATGCAGAAAAACCTAGTGACTTAACAATACCTATTTCTGACGTTAAACTATTAACAATGAATTTATATTTAATAATGTTAGTTTTTTGGTTTCTCTTAGTGTTATTAGGAAAACGTTTTAAACAAGCATTTATTTTACCATATAGGTATCAGTTTCACGTTTATTCATATATGGTATGGTTTGTATTTGAACTTGATTTAATTGCAGTCGAATGGATTACACCCTCACTGTCAGTAATCGGTACTATTTCAACTCTATTATTTTTAGTATTAATTACAATAACTATTTCTTTGGGTTCAATTAATGATATAAAAGCCATGATATTTGAAAAATCTGAAGAAAAATCTTCCAATAAAACTTACGACTTTTTAAAGACTTATGGTTTAGGTTTTTTAAGCATAGGTATCATTATAAAGTTAATTTTATCATCCTTAGATTTAGGTTTATCTGGAACCGTTAAATTATCGATTTTATTTATCGGGTGGATTATTTTTAATATTATTGTAGTTTATGCTGTATTTAAAGTTGCCATGCCATATTTTTTACAAGGTTTTTATAAGCTTAAGTATCCTGAAGAATATAGGTACTGGGAAAATAAATCTGTTGAAGAATGGTATGGAAAAAAATATTTGAAAAAACATAAGGAGTTAATAAAAAATGATTAAAAAAGAAGAGTTACTACCATTAGGAAGTATTGTCTATTTAGAAGAGGGAACAGTTAAACTAATGATTGTAGGTATGGGTGTCATATATGATGATCCAGAAGGTACTGGTCAATTGTTTGCTGACTATATGGGGGGTATATCCGGCTGGCCTTCAAACAGAATCAACTTTATTTTTCCAACATGAGAACATTGACGAAGTGATTTTTGAAGGCTATAGAGATGAGGAAGAAGAAAGGTTTTTAAAAATATATCATGAATGGGAAAAAAAGTATCTATCCCTAAAAGTAGATAAAATAACCTTAAAATAATAAATAATAACAATAAATATATATAGGCAAAACAATACCTTAAAATATATTATTTTCTAAAAATAATTGTTTTATTTTGTCACTTGATTATGTGGATATAAAAACCTTGAAAAACAAGAGCAAGAATTATTGAGTTTTTGAATTTTTAAGAAGATAGTGAGAAAAGCTAAATGTTTAAAAATAAAAAGCAAAAAATCTTAGGGTTATTTATAATTTTAGTTGTAGCTTTTGTTGTTATTAGTAATTTGCTTACACCAATTCAAAGAACATCGAAAACAAATGGTACCTTTTATAAGACAGAAACTATAAATTCAGATAAGACGGTTTCACTTGATAAAACAGAGAAATTAAAAACCATGAATAAACAGTTATATTGGACAAAAAATAGTCAAACTCAAAAGTTTAAAATTAATAAAGAAAAAAGATATGTCTATAATGGATCCGCACAATATCACTATAATTTTCCTGGCAACTTTATTACTATGATTAGAAAAGTTAATGGAAAAGTTGAGTCAACAGAATTCGTAAAAAGTGGTACTCAAGATTACAATGATATTTTAAAAGGAAAACTCAAATATGGTAAATAAGTGCAAAGTAATTTTTGAGCAATAACATTGATATGTAGATAAAAATATAAAGAATTTGAAAAGTTTATCTTCGTAATTATATTTTATAGATTCAGCACAAATTATTTCACAAAATTGAAGACAACATTGATTCATGGAAAATAAACGAAACTCCACAGGAACTTTTGCTTCATAACTATAGACTTTACATACATTCAATAGGTCCACATTTAATAAAGAAAAACGTTTTGAAAAAAGATAAATATATTGTAATGAGTTTATTTTGAGCAATTACCACGCTATACTTTTAAGTTGCTACAAACCTATCGTTTGGGGTGTTTTTTGGTAAAATAGAATGAAAAGAGTTATGGAGATAAAAAAATGGCACAACCATTAATGCTTTAGGAGGAAAAACTTCAGTAGGAGTTATGAATCCCTTTTCAACAAGTAAACATAAAGGTAAAACAAAAAACAAAGTTTCTTGGAGCCGAAGCAAATGCTGCAGTTGGACAGTTCACTAATGAAGACGGAAAATCAGTGAAAGGGATTCAAGCTGAAGCTGGCGTAGATGCTTATATTATAGAGGGTGAAGCAAAAGCTGGATTTAAAGTATTTGGTTTAAATATTGATGCGAGTGCATCAGCGGGAATAGGATTGTCCGCGATAGCAAAAGTTGGTGTAACAAGTGAAATTAAATTAGGACCGGTTGGAATAGGGCTATCCGTTGGTTTGTAGGAAGGATTGGTTTTGGGATTATTACTAAAATTGACTGGAAACTCTGAGAGTTTAGTTCTTCAAATATATGATATTAATACGAAGGAGTGGGAAGAAAGAATCAGTCTAGAAAAAGTAGAAGAAGTTTTTTTGTGAAATCAAAAATAGCTAATCTTGAATATCATACAAATAATAATATTACTTCAAATGAAAGAGTATTAGCTTGGTCTGATAAAGAACCTACAAATAATATGAATTTAAAAATCTTGATTCTTACATTGATATGTATACCGTAACTATATTGCATTGAGTTGGTTGTTTGCGATAGCAACATCAAGACAGCAATAAAATTGAAAAAATCAATAAGATAAGAGGAAAAGTGATGTTTAAAGGATTTAAAAAATTGATTATTATTATGGGAGGGATAAGCTTAATGATGATTTTAACAGCATGTGACTTAGTAAAAAAAGATCACCAATGGGTTCAGAACATTGAAAATACTTAGAAGCTGGATCAAAAGTTATCAAAGAAGTCAGCCAAAACATTCAACCAGTTATTTCTGATCTGAATAGCTATCTCAATGGAGCGACAAGTGCTTTTGAGCAATCGGATTCGAGTGCAGCTACTCATATTAAAAATAACACCATCGTCCAATTTTAAAAAAGCAGTACCAAATCGTGTGAGAAATTACCAGGCTAATTGTGAGTGAGAATCTATTGTTCTCACTTTTTTATTATCAAAACGCTTAAATTCTTTACTTAGACCTCACCTACACACTTCAGATAATGGGTGTTACCATATTAATTAATAAATATGTAAAAAATAATATTTGATATGCTATAATAATAATATATTTGATTAATCAAAATTTTTTAGTGAAAGTATCTATCATCCTTAAGTAGTTGTTTTCATAATAGTTATTGATGGATATCCCCTTAATTGTCTTGAGAATACTTGATAGAGAGACATTTTAAATGAGTAATGAAATGAATCATTTTATACCTATGTTATAACGGACTAATTAATACTTTGGAGAGATTTAATGACACTCTTTTTAATTATGATGGAGCGAGCGGGGTTAATCATATTATTAGCCTATGCCTTTGTGCATATCCCCTTTATAAAACAAACTTTGAAGCAACCCGAATTAAAAAAACACCAGTATATTCTGCTTATCTTATTTAGCTTATTTGCTATTATTTCTAATTTTACAGGGGTAGAAATTCAGTCAGATTTATCTATCATTCCACAAACTCTTAATCATATAGCAGATCAATCATCGGTTGCCAACACACGTGTTTTAACCATTGGTGTATCAGGTCTAATCGGTGGCCCCATAGTCGGTATTATAGTTGGTCTCTTATCTGTATTCGTTAGGTACTTGCAAGGAGGATTAGCCCCTCATATTTATGTCATTTCTTCCTTACTAATTGGTTTATGCTCTGGGTTATCAGGCAATTATCTTCGTAAAAATTATAATAAAATTCGTGTTTTAGATGCAATGGTTGTTGGTTTCGGTATGGAAATTCTACAAATGATCTGTATCCTCATTTTTAGTGTTGACTTTAATCAGGCGCTTCGATTAGTATCTTTTATCAGCATGCCAATGATTTTAAGTAATACTTTAGGTTTAGGTATATTTATATCCATTATTTCATCTACTCAAAAATTAGAAGAACATGCTAAAGCATTTCAAACCCATCAAGTACTTGAATTAGCAAATTTAACCCTTCCTTACCTTAGAAAGGGACTGACAACAGAATCTTGTCAACCAGTAGCTGAAATTATTCATAAACATATGGATGTGAGTGCTGTTAGCCTGACTAGTCAATCAGCCATTTTAGCCTATGTAGGAGATGGAGCTGACCATCATCTTCCTAATACTCAAATATTAACAAAGCTTGCTAAAAGAGCAATAGATACTGGTAAAGTTAGTGTCGCAACTGATAAAAGTGAAATCGAATGCGACCATAACAATTGCCCACTTAGTTCAGCAATTGTTATTCCATTACACATCCACGATGTTATAGTGGGGACTTTGAAATTATATTTTTCAGACGCACAACATATGACTTACGTTGACCGTCAATTAGCTGAAGGATTAGGCAATATCTTTTCTACTCAGTTAGCTTTGGGACAAGCTGAGGAAGCAACAAGGTTACTACAGGATGCGGAAATGAAGTCTCTCCAAGCGCAGGTTAATCCGCATTTTCTTTTTAATGCACTCAATACTATTTATGGTTTAATTCGCATGGATAGCGAAAAAGCAAGAAAGCTCGTCCAAGATTTTAGCAAGGTTATTCGTGCTAATCTTCAACGGGCAAAGCAAAATTTAATTCCTCTCCATGATGAATTGGAACAGGTTAACGCCTATTTAGCCCTTGAAGAAGCAAGATTTCCCAACATGGTGGCCTTTAATTTAGACAACCAAACAAATTTAGATGACAACTTAATGATTCCTCCCTTTACATTGCAGGTCTTGATTGAAAACTCTTATAAACACGCTTTTAAGCATGTTAATAAAAATAACCAGCTAAAGGTTACTATTACAAGAAATAATGATAGGCTTCATATCATTGTCCAAGACAATGGTATTGGGATTCCAAAAGAAAAATTAATAACGCTTGGAAAAAAAACTCAAATTTCAAAACAAGGTTCTGGTACAGCTATTGAGAATCTCGTTCGTCGCTTGAATATTATTTATGATGGACAAGCAAGTTTAAAATTTGAATCAAATGATTCAGGAACTTGTGCTATTGTTAACATCCCCATTAAAAGTTAGAAAGGTATTGTATGAAAGTTTTAGTAGTTGATGATGAACCAGTTGCACGTAACGAATTAATTTATCTTCTTAATAAGTATGATTCTAACCTCGTTATAGCAGAGGCGCATGATATAGCTACTGCATTAGCTATTTTACTTAGAGAAACTTTTGATGTAGCACTGTTAGATATCCATCTCAGAGATGATTCTGGGTTGCAATTAGCAGAGTATATCAATAAAATGCCCAAACCACCATTATTGATATTCGCGACTGCTTATGATCAATATGCTATTCAGGCTTTTGAGCATGATGCGCGTGATTATTTGTTAAAACCCTATGAGTTTGATAGGCTAAAGCAAGCTATGGATAGAGTAAAAGGAGCGCTAAGTACATCTACAATTATAGAGAGCGTAACTTCCGGCCCTCTCTTCAAGCAACAGTATCCATTGACAGTAGAAGATCGAATCTATCTGGTGTCGGCGGATGATATCCTTTTGATTGAAGCTATGCAAGGAAAACTGATTATACAAACACCTGATAAAAATTATGAAATTGATGGCTCTCTACAACAATGGCAAGATAAACTACCATCATCTCAATTTGTACGGGTGCACCGCTCTTACATTGTGAATATTAATGCTATTAAAACGATTGAACCTTGGTTTAACCAAACACTTCAGTTACACCTTTGTAATAAAATAACAGTTCCTGTTAGCAGAGCAAATGTAAAACCCCTAAAACAAATGTTAGGCATATCTACCTAACTAATGAAAAGTTATTCATCATAAAACTTAGACTATTCATTTCTAAAAAACAACCATTCATCTTGAAAATAGGAAATTTCAATTTTTCAATGCTATACTAAAGTCATGAAAACGCTTAATAAAATTAAGCAAAAAAATTTTTAGGAGGCAGTGATATGGTAACATTTTTAGGAGGGGTAGCCCTTTTAATTGTTGGTTATTTCACGTACGGTAGATACATTGAAAAGAATTTTCAAATTGATGAAAATCGCCAAACACCTGCAGAAGCATTAAGGGATGGATATGATTTTGTTCCTATGCCAAAATGGAAGAATGGGATGATCGAGTTATTGAACATCGCAGGAACCGGACCTATCTTTGGACCTATTTTAGGAGCACTCTATGGTCCAGTTGCTTATATCTGGATAGTCTTAGGATGTATTTTTGCAGGGGCTGTTCATGATTATATGATTGGAATGATTTCTCTTAGAAATAATGGTGCATATCTTCCTGAATTAGCTAGTCGCTATCTTGGAAAGTCAATGAAGCATGTGATCAACATTTTTTCAATGCTATTACTTATTTTAGTTGCAACCGTATTTGTGGTAACTCCAGCTAATCTTATCCTGAGTATTTTACCAGCTGGGACACTATCTTTACCTTGGATAATCGGTCTTATTTTCGTTTATTACCTTATTTCTACAGTCTTACCTATTGATAAAGCACTTGGTAAAGTTTATCCTGTATTCTGCGTCATCCTAATGGTTAGTACAGCAGCAGTTGGCTTCCGTTTACTAACTGGTGGCTTTGATATGCCAAACTTAACTTTTGAAACCTTTAAAAATATGCATCCAGCTGGGCTTGGGATATTCCCTGCTTTATTCTTTACCATTTCATGTGGAGCCATCTCTGGTTTCCATGCTACCCAAGCACCTATGGTCTCAAGAACAACTGTTAATGAGAGAGAAGGGCGTTTCACTTTCTATGGTATGATGATTGCAGAAGGAATAATTGCGATGATTTGGGCAGGTGCTTCAATGAGCTTGTTCAAAGGTCAAAATCTCTATGAAATGATTGCTGCCGGGACACCTTCTGCAGTTGTCAATCAAGTAATGTTAATGTTACTCGGTAGTGTAATTGGAACTATCGCTATCATTGGTGTTATTGTTCTCCCTGTTTCATCTGGTTTATCAGCTTTCCGTAGCTTACGTACTATCGTTGCTGATTATATCCATGTCAAACAAGATACTCTTCCAAAAATCTTTGCTGTAACTATCCCATTATATGTTATTTCATTTGTCCTTACACACGTTGATTTTAATCTCCTATGGCGTTACTTTAACTGGGCAAATCAAGTAACTGCGGTTATTGGTTTATTAGTTGCTACAAGATATCTCATCCTAAAAAGA
>ERZ507021.424-NODE-424-length-11635-cov-5.36952_pt1 | contig 11635 bp, 7 predicted proteins | sample MGYA00512877_ERZ507021 | MGnify/ENA metagenome assembly ERZ507021 | reverse complement strand
TAATGTAAGGTTTTTGTGTGGACTGGCTTCTTGATGTTTTTGCAACCTGGCTATATGGCTTAAAAGTAATCGCGATAACGTTAGCGGTCATCATGTTCATCAGCGGGCTGGACGATTTTTTTATTGATGTCGTCTACTGGGTACGCCGCATTAAACGCAAGTTGAGTGTTTATCGCCGCTACCCGCGAATGAGTTACCGCGAACTGTATAAACCAGATGAAAAACCGTTAGCGATTATGGTTCCGGCGTGGAATGAAACGGGCGTCATCGGCAATATGGCCGAGCTGGCGGCGACCACGCTCGACTATGAAAACTATCATATCTTTGTTGGCACCTACCCCAACGACCCCGATACTCAACGTGATGTTGACGAAGTGTGCGCTCGCTTCCCGAATGTGCATAAGGTAGTCTGCGCGCGTCCTGGCCCCACCAGTAAAGCCGACTGCCTGAACAATGTGCTGGACGCTATCACGCAGTTTGAACGTAGCGCCAATTTCGCTTTTGCTGGTTTTATTCTGCATGACGCCGAAGACGTAATTTCACCGATGGAATTGCGTCTGTTCAACTATCTGGTCGAGCGTAAAGATCTGATTCAGATCCCGGTGTATCCGTTCGAACGCGAATGGACGCACTTCACCAGCATGACTTACATTGATGAGTTTTCAGAACTGCATGGCAAAGATGTTCCGGTGCGTGAAGCCCTCGCCGGACAGGTGCCCAGCGCAGGCGTCGGTACTTGTTTCAGCCGCCGCGCCGTGACCGCACTGTTAGCTGACGGTGACGGTATTGCTTTCGACGTGCAGAGTCTTACTGAAGATTACGACATTGGTTTCCGCCTGAAAGAAAAAGGTATGACGGAAATTTTTGTCCGTTTTCCGGTGGTGGACGAAGCCAAAGAACGCGAGCAGCGTAAATTTTTACAGCACGCGCGGACGTCAAACATGATCTGCGTGCGCGAATATTTCCCCGATACCTTTTCGACGGCGGTTCGACAAAAATCTCGCTGGATCATCGGCATTGTTTTCCAGGGCTTTAAAACCCATAAATGGACCTCCAGCCTGACGCTGAACTACTTTCTCTGGCGCGACCGCAAAGGGGCAATCAGTAACTTTGTCAGCTTCCTCGCGATGCTGGTGATGATCCAGCTTTTGCTGTTACTGGCGTATGAAAGTTTGTGGCCCGATGCCTGGCATTTCCTTTCTATTTTCAGCGGCAGCGCATGGTTAATGACCCTGCTGTGGCTAAACTTTGGTTTGATGGTTAACCGCATCGTGCAGCGGGTGATTTTTGTCACTGGCTACTACGGTCTGACGCAGGGGCTGCTATCTGTCCTGCGTCTTTTCTGGGGCAACCTGATTAACTTCATGGCCAACTGGCGCGCGCTAAAACAGGTACTTCAACACGGCGATCCACGTCGCGTCGCGTGGGATAAAACAACGCATGACTTCCCCAGCGTGACTGGCGATACCCGCTCGTTGCGTCCGTTAGGTCAAATCCTGCTGGAAAATCAGGTCATCACTGAAGAACAACTCGATACAGCACTGCGTAATCGCGTCGAAGGTCTACGCCTGGGCGGTTCAATGCTGATGCAGGGGCTGATTAGCGCCGAGCAGCTGGCACAGGCGCTGGCAGAGCAAAACGGCGTGGCGTGGGAGTCCATCGATGCCTGGCAGATCCCTTCTTCGCTGATTGCCGCGATGCCGGCCTCCGTGGCGCTGCATTATGCGGTGCTACCGCTGCGTCTGGAAAATGATGAGTTAATTGTCGGCAGTGAAGATGGTATTGACCCGGTTTCGCTGGCAGCCCTGACGCGTAAAGTCGGACGCAAAGTGCGTTACGTCATTGTTCTGCGTGGACAAATTGTCACGGGGTTACGTCACTGGTATGCACGTCGACGCGGTCACGATCCACGGGCAATGTTGTACAATGCGGTTCAGCATCAGTGGCTCACGGAACAACAGGCCGGTGAAATCTGGCGGCAGTATGTGCCGCATCAGTTCCTGTTCGCCGAAATACTGACCACGCTCGGTCATATTAATCGTTCAGCAATTAACGTGTTGTTATTGCGCCATGAACGCAGTTCTCTGCCGCTCGGCAAGTTTTTGGTCACCGAAGGCGTTATCAGCCAGGAAACGTTGGATCGCGTCCTGACAATTCAACGCGAATTACAAGTTTCGATGCAATCACTATTACTCAAAGCAGGTTTAAACACAGAACAGGTTGCGCAACTGGAGTCCGAAAATGAAGGAGAATAACCTTAATCGCGTCATCGGATGGTCTGGTTTACTGCTGACGTCTTTATTGAGTACCAGCGCACTCGCAGACAATATCGGCACCAGCGCAGAAGAGCTGGGGCTGAGCGATTATCGCCATTTTGTTATTTATCCCCGTCTCGATAAGGCGCTGAAGGCACAGAAAAATAACGACGAAGCAACCGCCATCCGCGAATTTGAATATATACACCAGCAGGTGCCGGATAATATTCCGCTGACTTTATACCTTGCGGAAGCCTATCGCCATTTTGGTCATGATGACCGGGCGCGGCTGTTGCTTGAGGATCAACTGAAACGTCACCCAGGAGATGCCCGACTTGAGCGCAGTCTGGCGGCTATTCCAGTTGAAGTGAAAAGCGTTACGACTGTTGAAGAACTGCTTGCCCAGCAAAAAGCGTGCGACGCTGCGCCGACCCTGCGTTGTCGCAGTGAAGTCGGGCAGAATGCCCTGCGGCTGGCACAATTACCTGTCGCCAGAGCGCAACTGAACGATGCGACGTTTGCTGCATCGCCGGAAGGAAAAACGCTGCGAACCGATCTGCTGCAACGCGCAATCTACCTGAAACAATGGTCCCAGGCAGATACGCTATACAATGAAGCACGCCAGCAGAACACATTAAGCGCGGCAGAACGCCGTCAGTGGTTTGACGTGCTTCTTGCCGGGCAGCTGGATGATCGGATCCTGGCGCTGCAATCACAGGGGATCTTCACCGATCCGCAGTCATATATTACTTACGCGACCGCGCTGGCTTATCGTGGCGAGAAAGCACGCCTCCAGCATTATCTCATTGAAAATAAGCCGCTGTTTACCACGGACGCACAAGAGAAAAGTTGGCTCTATCTGTTATCTAAATACAGCGCCAACCCCGTTCAGGCGTTGGCGAATTATACGGTACAGTTTGCCGATAACCGCCAGTATGTTGTTGGCGCGACGCTACCGGTGCTGTTAAAAGAAGGTCAGTACGACGCAGCGCAAAAACTGCTCGCCACCCTCCCCGCCAATGAAATGCTTGAGGAGCGTTATACCGTTAGCGTAGCGACCCATAACAAGGCTGAAGCTCTGCGTCTGGCACGATTGCTGTATCAGCAAGAACCGGCAAATCTTACCCGCCTGGATCAACTGACCTGGCAACTGATGCAGAACGAGCAGTCACGCGAAGCTGCCGATTTATTGCTGCAACGCTATCCTTTCCAGGGCGATGCGCGTGTCAGCCAGACTTTAATGGCGCGACTGGCGTCTCTGCTGGAAAGTCATCCTTACCTGGCAACTCCGGCGAAGGTGGCGATTTTATCGAAACCCTTACCGCTGGCGGAGCAACGTCAGTGGCAAAGTCAGTTGCCGGGTATTGCAGATAATTGCCCGGCAATAGTTCGCTTGCTGGGCGATATGTCGCCTTCCTACGATGCCGCCGCCTGGAACCGTCTGGCAAAGTGTTATCGGGACACGCTACCCGGTGTGGCGTTGTATGCATGGCTTCAGGCCGAACAACGGCAACCGAACGCCTGGCAACATCGTGCGGTAGCCTATCAGGCGTATCAGGTTGAGGATTACGCCACCGCACTGGCGGCCTGGCAGAAAATCAGTCTTCACGACATGAGCAATGAGGATCTGCTTGCTGCTGCCAATACCGCCCAGGCGGCAGGAAATGGTGCGGCTCGCGATCGCTGGCTTCAGCAGGCAGAACAACGTGGGCTGGGAAACAATGCCCTCTACTGGTGGCTGCATGCGCAACGTTACATTCCTGGTCAGCCGGAACTCGCACTGAACGATCTCACGCGCTCAATCAATATTGCGCCTTCTGCCAACGCTTACGTTGCGCGGGCGACAATTTATCGCCAACGTCATAATGTCCCAGCGGCGGTGAGTGATTTGCGCGCCGCTCTGGAACTGGAACCGAATAATAGCAACACCCAGGCAGCGCTCGGTTACGCCTTGTGGGATAGCGGTGATATCGCACAGTCGCGGGAAATGCTCGAACAGGCGCATAAAGGGCTACCGGACGATCCGGCACTTATCCGACAACTGGCCTACGTGAACCAGCGTCTGGATGATATGCCTGCGACGCAGCACTACGCCCGGCTGGTGATTGATGACATTGATAATCAGGCGCTGATAACCCCACTGACCCCAGAGCAAAATCAGCAACGCTTCAATTTCCGCCGTCTGCATGAGGAGGTCGGTCGCCGCTGGACGTTCAGTTTCGATTCTTCTATCGGCTTGCGTTCCGGCGCAATGAGTACCGCTAACAATAATGTCGGCGGCGCAGCGCCAGGGAAAAGCTATCGTAGCTACGGGCAACTGGAAGCTGAGTACCGCATCGGACGCAATATGCTGCTGGAAGGCGACCTGCTCTCGGTTTACAGCCGTGTATTTGCCGATACCGGAGAAAACGGGGTGATGATGCCGGTGAAAAATCCGATGTCCGGCACCGGTCTGCGCTGGAAGCCGCTGCGCGATCAGATCTTTTTCCTCGCCGTCGAACAGCAGTTGCCGCTGAACGGGCAAAATGGCGCATCCGATACCATGCTGCGCGCCAGCGCCTCATTCTTTAATGGCGGCAAATACAGCGACGAATGGCACCCGAACGGTTCAGGCTGGTTTGCCCAAAACCTGTACCTCGATGCGGCGCAATATGTCCGCCAGGATATTCAGGCGTGGACGGCAGATTATCGCTTAAGCTGGCATCAGAAGGTGGCGAACGGACAGACTATTGAGCCTTACGCTCACGTTCAGGACAACGGTTATCGTGATAAAGGCACTCAGGGCGCGCAGCTTGGCGGTGTCGGGGTCCGCTGGAATATCTGGACCGGCGAGACGCACTACGACGCCTGGCCGCACAAAGTCAGTCTCGGCGTCGAATATCAACATACCTTTAAGGCGATTAATCAACGTAACGGAGAGCGCAACAACGCGTTTCTCACCATTGGAGTGCACTGGTAAATGCGTAAGTTCATTTTCGTATTGCTGACAATGCTTTTGGTCAGCCCTTTTTCCTTTGCGATGAAAGGTATTATCTGGCAACCACAAAACCGTGATAGTCAGGTTACCGATACCCAGTGGCAGGGGCTGATGAGTCAGTTACGTTTGCAAGGCTTCGATACCCTGGTTTTGCAATGGACCCGTTACGGCGATGCATTCACCCAGCCAGAACAGCGCGCGTTATTGTTTAAGCGTGCCGCAGCTGCGCAACAGGCTGGCCTGAAGCTGATTGTCGGACTGAACGCCGATCCAGAATTTTTTCTGCATCAGAAACAATCATCCGCGGCGCTGGAAAGCTATCTTAATCGCCTGCTGGCTGCCGATCTCCAGCAAGCCAGAATATGGAGCGCTGCGCCTGGCGTAACGCCGGATGGCTGGTACATCAGCGCAGAAATTGACGACCTGAACTGGCGCAGCGAAGCCGCCCGTCAACCTTTGCTAACATGGTTAAACAACGCGCAGCGGTTGATTAGCGATGTTTCAGCAAAACCGGTTTATATCAGTAGTTTTTTCGCCGGAAATATGTCGCCCGATGGCTATCGCCAACTGCTGGAACACGTTAAAGCAACCGGCGTTAATGTCTGGGTTCAGGATGGCAGCGGCGTGGATAAACTTACTGCTGAACAGCGTGAACGTTATCTACAGGCCAGCGCCGATTGCCAAAGCTCCGCCCCAGCAAGCGGCATTGTTTATGAACTGTTTGTCGCCGGCAAAGGCAAAACCTTTACAGCGAAACCGAAACCGGATGCAGAGATCGCCTCGCTGTTAGCGAAACGTTCCTCTTGCGGTAAAGACACGCTCTATTTCTCTCTGCGCTATTTGCCCGTCGCGCACGGCATTCTCGAGTATTAAATCTCCTCCAGGTAAGTCGGGTACGACCTGGCTTACCTCTTTCGCTCTCGTCAGAATTCCATCAAGATTAATTGCTAAAAAGCGTGCTAAAGAAAGAAGATCGTTATCGGCGAACGGGCCGATCACTCATGCAGGAAGCATAGATCCTTTGAGCGGAGTTTCTGATATCTGAGGAGTGCGAAATGCAATTGAGCAGCAGTGAACCTTGCGTGGTGATCCTGACCGAAAAAGAGGTAGAGGTAAGCGTCAATAACCATGCTACGTTTACCCTTCCGAAAAACTACCTGGCCGCCTTCGCGTGCAACAATAACGTCATTGAACTCTCAACGTTAAATCACGTATTAATCACCCACATCAACCGTAACATCATCAACGATTATCTGTTGTTTTTAAATAAGAACTTAACCTGTGTAAAGCCCTGGTCGCGGCTGGCTACCCCGGTTATCGCTTGTCATAGCCGTACACCGGAAGTGTTCCGGCTAGCCGCCAACCACAGCAAGCAGCAACCCAGCAAACCCTGCGAAGCGGAGTTGACGCGCGCATTGCTTTTTACCGTATTGTCTAACTTTCTTGAGCAATCGCGGTTTATTGCCCTACTGATGTATATCTTACGCAGCAGCGTCCGCGACAGCGTCTGCCGCATTATTCAAAGCGATATTCAGCATTACTGGAATCTGCGAATTGTCGCCAGTTCGCTATGTTTAAGCCCCAGCCTGCTCAAAAAGAAATTAAAAAACGAAAATACCAGCTATAGCCAGATTGTCACAGAGTGTCGTATGCGTTACGCCGTACAGATGTTATTGATGGATAACAAAAATATCACTCAGGTAGCGCAATTATGTGGCTATAGCAGCACGTCGTACTTTATCTCTGTTTTTAAGGCGTTTTACGGCCTGACACCGTTGAATTATCTCGCCAAACAGCGACAAAAAGTGATGTGGTGAAGGGCAAAGCGGAAACAGATAAGACTGGCATAAATGAAGAAGAAATGGCGCGCCCTGCAGGATTCGAACCTGCGGCCCACGACTTAGAAGGTCGTTGCTCTATCCAACTGAGCTAAGGGCGCGTTGATACCGCAATGCGGTGTAATCGCGTGAATTATACGGTCAACCCTTGCTGAGTCAATGGCTTTTGATTTGGTTGCTGAACAAGTGAACGACCGCGTCTGATTTTCTGATTTATTTCGCTATAGCGGCAAACAAACGTACACCGCTGCGCGTCTGAATCAAGAAAACCCGTATTTTCATGTATCAAAGTACAATTTCCCGCCCTAACGGAAAATTGTCCGATCCTATGAGACTGATAACTATGAAACCAACGTCGGTGATCATTATGGATACCCATCCTATCATCAGAATGTCCATTGAAGTTCTGTTGCAAAAAAACAGTGAATTGCAGATTGTCCTGAAAACGGATGATTACCGCATAACCATCGATTATCTCCGAACCCGTCCTGTTGATTTAATCATTATGGATATAGACTTGCCCGGTACAGACGGTTTTACCTTCCTGAAAAGAATCAAACAAATCCAGAGTACGGTGAAGGTATTATTTTTATCATCAAAATCAGAATGCTTTTATGCGGGCAGAGCGATACAAGCGGGTGCTAACGGTTTTGTCAGTAAATGCAATGATCAGAATGATATTTTTCATGCCGTTCAGATGATTCTCTCTGGATACACTTTTTTCCCCAGTGAAACGCTCAACTATATAAAAAGTAATAAATGCAGCACCAATAATTCAACAGCTACTGTGCTATCTAATCGTGAAGTGACTATATTACGCTATCTGGTTAGCGGATTATCTAATAAAGAAATTGCCGACAAACTATTACTTAGCAATAAAACAATTAGTGCGCATAAATCTAATATTTATGGCAAACTCGGTTTGCATTCAATTGTAGAACTTATCGACTACGCCAAATTATATGAATTAATATAATATTAATTATAATTGATCATAAATATCGCATCCGCTTTCGCCACACCTGGTTGGACACCGCTGGCTAACGCTCGATAATTGGCAAAAAAGTTTAGCGTTACATTGCCATTTGCATCTACCTCCTCAGTCGGGCTCGCCTCGCCCAGCGCAAGCCGGGAGCGATCGCTCTTGCGTAATTCGATGGCGACGGTTTGTGCCATTGCGGGATCGTCCAGGGCCAGCAGGTTGGCATCGGATGCCGGCGTTCCCGTAAATAAAATCGCGACTGATCCCGGAGGACATTCTTCCAGGCGCAGACTAAAAGGAACAAGTGCCGTGGTATCGCCAGCGGCCAGCAATTGTGTCGTGGGCCATCTTCCTAAATCTACCGTCTTATCAACATCCGCTGTATTTACGGTACAGGAGAAATCAACAACGTTACCGTGCAAATTGATATTAATCGTTCCTAAAGGGTCCGTGGCCCATACGCTGGAACTCCACAGTAACCCGCAGAAACAGCTAAAGATTACTCTTCTCATTCTCCGTACCTCATTGATAATCGACGCGTAAATACCCCAGCGCGCTAAACGGTCCTTCGGCAGGTTTTTGACCAGTAATACTGATAGGCCAGGCGCGAAGTGTGACATTGGCTGCCGCAGCTGCATCCAGACGGAAAGGAATAACGCTATTGAGATCGTTAGGCGTGATCGGCGTATCGTTCTGATCGGCGACAATAAAACCTAAATCCTGATTGTCCGACACCATCGCCTGACCAGAAACGGCACTGGCTTCCAGACGCATTGTTAAATAAGCCTGCGCAGCAACATTCGTACATTTGATCGCAATATTCTTGGTTTGTGGCATGACACCATTAGGTCGATTCCCCGGCCCTGCCGCACTAAATAACGATGCACCGATATCACCAAAATCAAATTCAACAATTTGCCCGGCATTTAATTCGCAGTTTTGCGGTACTTCAACCCGGCCACCAAAACTAATGGTATAAACAGGTGTAACCAACGGATCGTAAGGCGTTGATGTCACATACACGGTAAACATCACCTGTCTGGGGATCTCCACCATGTTAATAAAAGGACGAATAACCTTTAAACGAAATATCAAACGAGAATCCATCACCCCGAACGGAAGGTTTTGCGAAACGTTAGGATCTGTTCCCATACGGATATAATTTTGCGGGGGAAACTGAATATCCATCACGCTATCAACCAGACTCATCGCACCTAATAGATAATCATTTAATTGCATATATTTATAATTATCGATAGTTTCCTGAACAACAAAGTTGGTGACATAACTACGGTATGTATAATTCACCAGCGTGCCGGGTGGGCAAATTGCTGACACACCTACCCAGCCGGATTTTTCCGGTAAAACAACAATCTGACCTGGCTGGTTATTGGTGCTATTAAAGACATTTGAGAGATCATAGTGTTCATCTTCTGCTACGCCAGTACTATTTGCACAAACAGTAGCCCAGGATATGTTTGTTAACCACAAACATGCCATTGCCAATAATGACCTGCAGATTATCTTCATTGATAATTTCCTTTATGAGCCAGGATGTGTGCAAACTGCCGAAATAACAGTGACGGCTTGCTGTAAGCTTTGCTTCGGCAATACATAGTGCGCAATGCAACGTGAGTTCGCGCCGTCTCCCCACTGAACCAGTAATTCACCAGACAATGGCGCACCACTTAAATAAACTTGCCCGTCATCACCCACCATACTGGTTATTCCGGTACTGTTTTCCCGTACCAGTGATCCAAACGGCACCGGTTTTCCGCCCTGGGTAACGGTAATGAGCGCCCGCACGCCTATGCGGGTATCAAAATTGGCACGAACCAACGCGCCTTGCGTCGGCACAACGCTGCTAATATTTTTTTCAACATCAATGGAATTCCCCATCGTATTGGTATCAAGCGCGATACGGTTATACCGATAAACCGTGGCATACGGCATCACCGCATAGCCGCGCCAGTCGGTTAAAATTCCAGTTTGATTTTCAATGCGTACACCGCCTGCGCCAGGCGCTTTAATCAAAACATTGGTATCCCCTAAAGGCTGGCTCAGCGTTATACCATTTTCATGCCCGACCACACCGCCAGACAGCTGCCAGTTAACGTCATGTTGATCGCGGTCGTAGTTATACCCGACCCCCAGCGTACCGTAAGCGGCCTGCCAGTTTGCCGTGGCGCTGCCCGTGTACCCATTATTCGAGGTATCGCCCTGGCTTACGTGATAACTCAGGTTGTGGCCTTCCAGTAAGGTCCCTCCAACGCCTGCCAGCCAGCTATTTTGCCCGTTGCTGTTACGGTTGGCGTTAAAGGAGGCATAAGCGCGATCGAGCGCATTTTCCCGGGTGTAGCGACGTTTGGTCAGAACATTGAAAGGCACTGAAACATTAAGTCCGACAATACGTTCGTTATCGGGGATCCCTACAGATTCATTCCACGAAAATGAGAGTGAATAACTGATGCCAACCCAGCTGCTGGTATACCCCACCTGATACCAGGTATCTGAATCCGAAGTATTCCAGTATTTTTGATGGGTACCAGAAATATAAAGCGAGCCAAAGTCATTAAGTGATTGTGAAATATTTAACTGCAAACGGTCTTTACGACTAAAGCGTAAATTGTGGTAATTCACGATTATCGGTTCATCGCGATGCTCACCGTCATAATCGTAATCATATTCGTACCCCTCCATTCGACGATACGCAACATCATCAAGGGTATAAAAACCTTGTGTCGAATAGCGGTAACCCATTAACTGAAAATTGGTGCCGAAAGTGTTCATTGATTTCGCATAGAGGAAGCGAATGGAATCCCCCTCATGACGACTGTCGTCGGCTAACTGACTGCGCGCATGCGTTACATCCAGCGACACTGCGCCCCAGTTCCCGAGGTTGCGCCCCAGCCCTAACAAAAAGGCGGTGTAATTTGCAGATAATTGCGTCCCGCCGTAGGCAGTAAATTCCTGTGGTAAACCGCCGAGTGCCGTGCCCTGAAAAAAGAAAGGCGACGATTGCTGACTATTACCGCTACGAAAATCGCCCGCCGTCAGGTCAAATTTGAAACGCCCTTCGCGTTGTAAAATTGGCACTGTTGAATACGGAATAGTGTAATTCTGCTGATTACCATCGCGCTCATCGATGGTGACGTCCAGATCGCCATTTGAAGATGTCGGGTGCAAATCTGTAATTTCGAAAGCGCCGGGGGAAACATAGCTTTGATAGATAATAAAACCATTTTGCCGAATCGTTAGCTGGGCCGCCGTACGGGCAATCCCACGTACCGTTGGGGCAAACCCTTGCTGGCTATCTGGATACATATTATCAGAAGAATAAAGCCGTACACCTCGAAATCCGACGCCATCGAAAATATCACTCCCTGTATTACCGTCTCCCATTACCAGTTCACTTTTCAGCGGAATAATGGCGCGCTGTACCCAGGTGCCAATATTATTCCACTGTTCTGAATGATATCCATTTCCGCGAAAATAGTTCCAGGAACCATTGTTGCGTAAACGCCACGGGCCAATATTAATCCCACTGAGTTCACTAAAAAAAGATCGGAAGAGCGTCGTGTAG
>ERZ507021.423-NODE-423-length-11652-cov-4.89859_pt1 | contig 11652 bp, 6 predicted proteins | sample MGYA00512877_ERZ507021 | MGnify/ENA metagenome assembly ERZ507021 | reverse complement strand
CCGATCTCTGTGGTGCAATCCACAAGCACAGGGCAACAGCCAAAAGCACGATCCGCCAGGACATCAGCGCACCATAGTCCGGCACCAGCGCTGCGGCCTGCTGCACAGAGCTATGAATAGTCGCCAGCTCTGCGCCCTGCATCACTGACACCACGCCACTCACTACCAGTGCCAGTACAGAAATTGCTGGCAGCAGACGCATCGCCCAGCCATCGACGCCAGCCAGACTCAACAACAGGTAACCCAGTAACGGGCCGCCCATAAACATCGTCAGGAAGAAGCCCATCGGTGTCCAGATGCTGTACCAGGTGGGTACGGTATCGATGCTGTTATAGACACGCACCATCATCCAGACAAAGACTACGCCAAGAACCATCGTCACCACCAGCCACAGCGTACGCAATGCCGGTGACAGCTTTTTCAGCATTGCCAGTAACCAGCCGATGCCACCAACAGCAAAAAAGATCGAACCGCTGGCGATTTCGTTACTGAGTGCTGAAGCCCCTACCCGGTTGAGCGAGTTAAAAGCGCGCATCGGCGAACCAAGATGGAGCATAGAGGCGATAAAGCCAATACCCATCAGCACCCATAAGCCAAACATACAGGCAATAACACGCTGCTGGGCTTCTGCTCGCAGGTCGCCTTTGAGCAGCGCCAAAGCCAGAACGATAAAACCACCTGCTACACATTGCCCGAAGACCGTGAAGATCATCAGCGGCCATTCATGCCATCCACTTCCCATCTCACACCTCCTTCGGGTTTGCCAGATAGCCAGTGGTATCCCCGGTCGGGCGGCTATTGGCATTGGGTTTGATCACAATATTCGGTTTGGTAAAGTGAGCTCGCGGCAACGGCGCAACAGCCGCCAAATCGCCATGTTTTTTACGCAGCTCGTCGATAGGGCCAAAATCCAGCGCCCGCAGCGGGCAAGATTCAACACAGATCGGCTTCTTCCCCTCCGCAACACGGTCATAACAACCATCACATTTGGTCATATGGCCTTTCGTTTCGTTATATTGCGGTGCGCCATACGGGCAAGCCATATGGCAGTAACGGCAGCCAATGCATACATCTTCATCGACCACAACAAAACCATCTTCACGTTTATGCATCGCACCGCTCGGGCAGACTTTAGTACAAGCCGGATCTTCGCAGTGGTTACATGAAATCGACAGATAGTAGGCAAACACGTTCTGGTGCCAGACACCGTTATCTTCCTGCCAGTCGCCGCCAGCATATTCATAAATGCGGCGGAAACTGACTTCTGGCGTCAAATCTTTGTAGTCTTTACAAGCCAGCTCGCAGGTTTTGCAACCGGTGCAACGGCTGGAATCAATAAAAAATCCATACTGGGTTGTCATCGGTTACTCCTTACACCTTTTCAACCTGAACAAGGTTTGTATGTGACGGATTCCCCTTAGCGAGAGGAGACGGACGTTGAGTGGTCAGTACGTTGATACAACCGCCCTTATCGACACGTTTTGCATCCGGGTCATACCAGGCACCTTCACCCAGTGCGACCACACCCGGCATCATTCGTGGCGTCACTTTCGCCTCAATATGAACCTCACCACGGTCGTTAAAGATCCTGACCTTATCGCCGTTGTTGATACCGCGTTTTTGTGCATCAAACGGGTTGATCCACATTTCCTGACGGCAAGCTGCTTTCAGCACATCAACGTTGCCGTAAGTTGAGTGAACGCGAGATTTGTAGTGGAAACCCGTAAGCTGCAGCGGATATTGTTTGTTCAGCGGATCCTGATAACTTTCAAAGCCCGGCGTGTAGATCGGCAGTGGATCGATCACGTCGCCTTCTGGCAATTCCCAGGTCGCGGCAATGTCAGCCAGCGCCTGCGAATAAATCTCAATTTTACCCGATGGCGTGGTCAGCGGATTTGCCTGCGGATCTTCACGGAAAGCTTTATAAGCAACGTGATGCCCTTGTGGGTCGCGCTTTTTAAAGATCCCCTGCTTGCGGAACTCTTCAAACGTTGGCAGTTCAGGAATCGCTTCCCGCGACTGGGCATACAGATGCCGCATCCACTCTTCCTGGGTACGGCCTTCAGTAAACTGTTGCTCAACGCCAAGACGTTTTGCCAGTTCGCTGGTCATTTCATAGATGGTCTTACATTCAAAGCGCGGTTTAATCACCTGATCGTTGAAAATCACGTAAGACATATTCCCGCAGGATGCATCCAGTGCAAAGTCCATCTGTTCGGAAGCGGTGCAGTCAGGCAGCAGGATGTCAGCATATTTCGCCGATGAAGTCATGTGGCAGTCGATAACCACAATCAGCTCGCACTTCTTATCATCCTGAAGGATTTCATGGGTACGGTTGATTTCAGAATGCTGGTTAATCAGGCAGTTACCGGCATAGTTCCAGATCATTTTGATCGGCACATCCAGCTTATCTTTCCCGCGCACACCATCACGCAGCGCTGTCATTTCCGGGCCACGTTCAATGGCATCGGTCCACATAAACATCGAAATGCTGGTCTGGATCGGGTTTTCGAGGGTCGGCATACGGACAAAAGGTAAGCTGTATGAACCTTCACGCGCGCCGCTGTTGCCCCCGTTAATACCAACGTTACCGGTCAGAATCGCCAGCATCGAGATAGCACGGGTTGCGATTTCACCGTTAGCGTGACGCTGCGGGCCCCATCCCTGGCTGATAAACGCCGGTTTGGTACTGCCGATTTCACGAGCCAGTTTGATGATTTTGTCTGCCGGAACACCGGTGATTTGCGAGGCCCATTCCGGTGTTTTAGCCACGCCATCTGGCCCTTCACCCAGAATATAAGCTTTATAGTGACCATTTTTCGGCGCACTGGCTGGCAGTGTTTTCTCGTCGTAGCCAACGCAATATTTATCGAGGAATGCCTGATCAACCAGATTTTCGCTGATCATGACGTACGCCAGACCATTAACCAGTGCGGCATCTGTTCCCGGACGAATGGGGATCCACTCATCTTCACGCCCTGCACCGGTGTCGGTATAGCGCGGATCGATAATGATCATACGAGCGTTGGATTTCTGACGAGCCTGCTCAAGGTAATAAGTCACCCCACCACCGCTCATTCGCGTTTCGCCAGGGTTATTACCAAACAGTACCACCAGCTTACTGTTTTCAATATCTGACGGGCTGTTACCATCCGCCCAGCCGCCGTAGGTATAGTTCAAACCTTCCGCAATTTGCGCGGAAGAGTAGTCACCGTAATGGTTCAGATAACCGCCGCAGCAGTTCATCAGGCGAGCGACCAGGGTATTTCCCGGCGGCCAGGAGCGGGTCATGGTGCCGCCCAGCGTACCGGTACCATAGTTCAGATAGATAGACTCGTTGCCGTACTCTTTGATCAGGCGCTGCATATTGGTCGCGATGATGTCGTAGGCTTCTTCCCAGCTAATGCGCTCGAATTTGCCTTCACCGCGCGCCCCGACTCGTTTCATCGGATATTTCAGGCGGTCCGGATTGTAGACACGGCGACGCATGGAACGCCCACGCAGGCAGGCGCGAACCTGGTGCAGGCCGTCGTAATTGTCATCGCCGGTATTGTCCGTTTCGACATATTTGATTTCACCGTCCACGACGTGCATACGTAGCGGGCAGCGACTACCACAGTTAACTGTACAGGCGCTCCAGATTACCTTTTCGTCTGACTTTGCCGGAAGGGCACTATCAACAGCGTGCGCAATCCGACTAAAAGGTAATGTTAATGCGCTGCTGGCCATTGCCAGGCCGCCGATCGCTGTCGTTTTTACCAAACCACGGCGACTCACCTCAGCAGCCAATACCGCATCAGGGATTTTCGTTTTCATAATGGCTCACTCAAGCTTGCTCACGATTGATTCCAGTAACAAACCGTATTGTGTAATTATTTCTATAGCAGTTCGCTATATAGGTTTGTATATATCGAATAATTTGAAAATCAAAGAGATAGGTAGATTTTCACTCGAAAGTAGTATTACGTGTAAGTGAGGAGTAATTATTGTTCGGTATCAAAGGGAGACAAAAAAAGCGCCCGCAGGCGCTTTTTAGATTCAGAAAAATTGGGTATTAGCCAATATATTCCAGTCCGTTCATATACGGACGCAGAACTTCTGGTACTTCAATACGACCATCAGCCTGCTGATAGTTTTCCATTACTGCAACCAGCGTACGACCAACAGCCAGACCAGAACCGTTCAGGGTATGAACCAGACGGGTTTTCTTGTCCGACTTGCTGCGGCAACGTGCCTGCATACGACGCGCCTGGAAATCCCAAACGTTGGAGCAGGAAGAGATCTCGCGGTAGGTGTTCTGTGCCGGGATCCATACTTCCAGGTCGTAAGTTTTACAAGCGCCAAAGCCCATGTCGCCGGTACAAAGGATGATTTTACGGTACGGCAGGCCCAGCAGTTGCAGGACTTTTTCTGCATGACCAGTCATCTCTTCCAGCGCCGCCATTGAGTCTTCCGGGCGCACGATCTGCACCATTTCAACTTTGTCGAACTGGTGCATACGGATCAGACCACGGGTGTCACGACCATATGAACCTGCTTCAGAACGGAAACATGGGGTGTGGGCGGTCATCTTAATTGGCAGATCATCTTCATCGATGATTTCACCGCGTACCAGGTTGGTCAGCGGAACTTCTGCCGTTGGGATCAATGCATAGTTACTGGTGTCTGCTTCTTCTTCCAGCGGACGAGTATGGAACAGATCGCCAGCAAATTTCGGCAGCTGACCCGTACCATACAGCGTGTCCTGGTTAACCAGGTACGGAACATAGTTCTCACTGTAGCCATGCTGTTCGGTATGCAGATCCAGCATAAACTGCGACAGTGCGCGGTGCATGCGAGCGATCTGCCCTTTCATTACCACAAAGCGGGAACCAGTCAGCTTAACTGCAGCTGCAAAGTCGAGGCCAGAGTGCATTTCACCCAGCGTCACGTGGTCACGAACTTCAAAGTCAAACTCACGCGGGGTACCCCAGCGGCTGACTTCAACGTTGTCATTTTCGTCTTTACCTACCGGCACTTCATCTGCAGGCAGGTTAGGGATGGTCAGCGCGATATCGCGAATTTCAGCCTGTAAAGCATCCAGCTCGGCTTTTGCTGCATCCAGCTCTTCGCCCAGTTTGTTCACTTCCAGACGTAAAGGCTCAATATCTTCCCCGCGCGCTTTCGCCTGGCCAATGGATTTCGATCGGGAGTTACGCTCCGCTTGCAGGTTTTCCGTTTTGACCTGCAATACTTTACGACGCTCTTCAAGAGCGCCCAGCTTATCTACATCCAGCTTAAAGCCCCGGCGTGCCAGTTTTTCAGCGACTGCGTCTGGCTCATTACGCAGCAGATTGGGATCGAGCATGCTTATCCTGTGCTTATCGAATTAAATGGGAGATGTGGCCACAGCCTGCGACCACAGGGATACAGTAACAACATTACCGCAACGATAACATTAACGGTAGCGTTTTATGGGGCTATTTTGATCCTGTTCAGCCAGCCAGGCGAGCTTTTCGCCAATCTTGCCTTCAAGGCCCCTGTTTGTCGGGAAATAATAGCGTGTTTGTGCTATTTCCGGCGGGAAGTAAACCTCACCGGCAGCATAAGCGTTTGCTTCATCATGAGCATAACGATATTCCTGACCGTAGCCCATTTCCTTCATTAATTTTGTCGGCGCATTACGCAAATGAACCGGCACGTCATAATCCGGACGTTCGCGAGCATCGGCCAGCGCGGCTTTAAATGCGGTATAGACAGCGTTACTTTTTGGCGCGCAGGCCAGGTAAACAATCGCCTGAGCAATGGCACGTTCACCTTCAGCCGGACCAACGCGAGTAAAGCAATCCCAGGCCGCAATAGCCACCTGCATCGCCCGTGGGTCAGCATTACCCACATCTTCAGACGCAATCGCCAGGCAGCGACGCGCGACATATAACGGATCTCCACCGGCGGTAATAATTCGCGCATACCAGTACAGCGCCGCATCGGGTGCGCTCCCACGCACCGATTTATGCAGTGCAGAGATCAGATCGTAAAAGCGATCGCCTTTGTTATCAAAGCGGGCGCTACGCTCACCGGCGATTTCGGTCAGTAATTCAGGCTTCAGGACTCGCTTACCGCTATCATCGACTTCAGCCATATCCGCCATCATTTCCAGCGTATTTAACGCGCGGCGCGCGTCGCCATTCACCAGTTCAGCGATGGCGCGTCTTGTTTCACCCGGCAGAACGATATCCTGACCACCATAACCGCGGGTTTTGTCTTCCATCGCCTGAGTCAGTACCTGTTCGATATCCTCTGTACTCAGGGATTTCAACAGGTAGACACGGGCACGGGAAAGCAGTGCCGAATTAAGCTCAAACGACGGGTTTTCAGTGGTTGCGCCAATAAAAGTGATGGTGCCGTCTTCAATATGTGGCAGAAATGCATCCTGCTGGCTTTTGTTGAAACGGTGAACTTCGTCAACAAAAAGAATAGTGCGGCGACCAGCATTGCGGTTTTGCCGAGCGCGCTCGATCGCCTCGCGAATCTCTTTCACGCCAGAGGTGACGGCAGAAATACGTTCCACATCAGCGTTCGCATAACGGGCTATAACTTCAGCGAGGGTTGTTTTGCCGGTACCCGGTGGCCCCCAGAGGATCATAGAATGCAAATGCCCAGCTTCGATAGCGCGCGGCAATGGCTTCCCGGCAGCCAGCAAATGTTGCTGGCCGATATACTGTGCTAAATTTTCTGGCCGCATACGCGCGGCCAGAGGTTGAAAAGTATTATCCGAAAAATCGAGCGACAGATTGCTCACTCAGGTGCCTCTACTTACGTTGATCATCTACCGTGACGCCTTGCGGCGGGGTGAAGGTAAATTTCGCTGCATCCACAGCCCCATTTTGCTGGGATTTCAGCTGATAACTGCTGCGCTGATCGTCCTGCTCCACCGCGCTAAACTGATGGATTGTGCCATCACGCCCTACGTTAATGGTGAACTGCTTCAAATTGCCATTGCTGGCTTTCGGCGTCAGGACAAAGTCATCGCCATTCTGTTTGATATTGTACTGCTGCCAGTCGCTGGACTGGTTGCGGGCAATCAGCATAAACGGCGTATTACCGGTGGCATCTTTCAGCCAGGTTGCCGTAGCTTGCTCAACGAACGGGTTATAGAACCACAGTGTTTTACCGTCAGAAACCAGAATGCTTTCGTCAGGTTGAGTCATATGCCAGTTGAATAAGTTTGGACGTTTCACCCACAGATCGCCCTGACCTTCCTGCACCGCCGCGCCGCTACCGTCAGTCACTTTTTGTGTGAAGCTGGCGTGGAAGCTGCTGACTTTATCCAGGCGGCTTTTCAGATCGCTTGCGGCATCAGCCCAAACGCTGCTTGCTACTAAGCTTGAGAGTAATGCACAGGTGATGGCAATTTTTTTCATCATTATTCCTCAAATTACGTCACTCCCGACCGGGAGCTCCCTCTACTCTCTATTCCAGGCTAATAATCAGCTTGAGGAAAGAAGAAAATACTGAATTTTCAGTTACCAGATTGCCGGATGCAACGCTACCGCGCCTTATCCGGCCTACGATGCATTAATTAGTCAAACGGCGGTGGGGCCAGCACTTCACGATTACCGTTGTGCCCCTGTTCGCTGACAATCCCTTGCGCTTCCATCTGTTCGATAATACGCGCTGCACGGTTATAACCAATGCGGAACTGACGCTGTACGCCAGAAATTGACGCTTTGCGTTTTTCAGTGACAAACTGCACCGCCTGATCGAACAACGGATCCAGTTCTTCAGCGCCATCGAAACCACCCGCACCACCTTCGCTTTCGCTGTCGGAGGTGATGCCGTCAACATACTGTGGGCGACCACGCGCTTTCCAGTCCTGCACCACGGCATGAACTTCCTGATCGCGAACAAAAGCACCATGAACACGTACCGGCAACGTGGAGTTCGGCCCAGAGTAAAGCATATCCCCCATACCCAGCAGGGATTCCGCGCCAGCCTGATCAAGAATGGTACGTGAGTCAATCTTACTGGATACGGTAAAGGCGATACGGGTCGGAATATTCGCTTTAATCAGACCAGTAATAACATCAACCGATGGACGTTGAGTTGCCAGTACGAGGTGGATACCCGCGGCACGGGCTTTTTGCGCCAGACGTGCTATAAGCTCTTCCACTTTTTTACCTACCGTCATCATCAGGTCGGCAAATTCGTCCACCAACACCACAATGTACGGTTCTTTTTTCAGCACCGGATGCTGGGCATCCATACTGTCACCCGGCTTCCAGTACGGGTCTGGAATCGGACGCATCATCCTATCGGCTTCAGCAATTTTTTCGTTATAACCCGCCAGATTACGCACACCCAGCGCAGACATCAGTTTATAACGACGCTCCATCTCGTTAACACACCAGCGCAGCGCGTTGGCGGCATCTTTCATATCGGTAACGACTTCCGTTAACAGGTGCGGAATGCCTTCATAAACTGAAAGCTCCAGCATTTTCGGGTCGATCATGATGAAACGCACATCTTCTGGCTGTGCTTTATAAAGCATGCTCAGGATCATCGCGTTCACACCGACAGATTTACCGGAACCGGTAGTCCCCGCAACCAACAAGTGCGGCATTTTCGCCAGATCGGCAACCACCGGCTCACCGGCGATATCTTTACCCAGCACCACGGTTAATGGCGACGGATTATCGCGGAATTTGGCGTTATCCAAAACTTCGCGCAGATAAACGGTTTGTCGTTTTTTATTCGGTAACTCCAGACCTACATAGGGTTTGCCAGGAATAACTTCAACGACACGCACCGCCACCGTCGAAAGTGAACGGGCAAGGTCACGAGACAAGTTAGAAATGCGCGCCGCTTTTACGCCCGGTGCCAGGTTCAATTCAAAGCGAGTGATAACCGGCCCCGGAGAATAATTGACGACATCGGCTTTAATACGGAAATCAGCCAGACGCGCTTCCACCAGACGCGCCATTTGTTCAAGCGCAAAGGTATCTACCGGCTCCACTTCGCTCGGCGGCGGTGTCAGCAAATCCAGAGAAGGCAGCGGCGTCGTAGGTTTATGCAACGGACGGCTGTCGCCATTACGCATTAACAGCGGATGAAGCAGGGTATCCTGCGGCTGCGGCGCAACTGGCTGTTGCGGCTGCTGATATTGCTGCTGTGGTGCAACCGGCTGTTGTGGCTGCTGATACTGCGGCTGTGGTGCAACCGGCTGTTGCGGCTGCTGATATTGCGGCTGCTGTGCAACCGGTTGTTGCGGCTGCTGATATTGTTGCTGCGGCGCAACTGGTTGTTGCGGCTGCTGATATTGTTGCTGCGGTGCTACCGGTTGTTGCGGCTGCTGTACAGGTTCAACAATTGGCGTAAACAGCGGTTCGTGTGGACCATCATCCAGCAACGCTTTCATTGGCGAAAATTCAAAATCATCCAGCGAGAACGGATTCGCCCCAGCCGGTTGTTCGCCGGAATAACGTTGTTGTTGAGTTTGAGCAAACTGACGAGCCAGTTCTGCCTCTGCCGCAGCATCTGCATCTTCTGTGTTCACGGGCACATCATGTTGATACTGTTCGCCATAGCGTTGCTGCTGCGTTTGGGCGAACTGACGTGCCAGTTCATCCTGCTGCATCGCATCGATTTCATCATCGTTGTACTGATCGCCAGAATCGTACTGATTGCGCTGGGCTTCACGGGCTTTTTCTTCTGCTGCACGCTGTGAGGGCAGCTTAATGCCATATGACGCCAGTTCACGACGAGTTGGCACGCGGATACGTTTCGGTCGTGGCAACTGCGGGCCAATCCCCTCTTTGACCTGCGGACGCGGTCCACCGCTATTTGCCAGACTGAAGACTGGTGCGGCAACGGTTGCGGCAGCCCCCGTCGCCAGTGTCGCTTTTTTCACGCCAGATGCCAGAGGGGAAACAGCGGCAGCGGCTTCCACTGGAGGTACTGCTGCAACAGAAGGTGCTTTAAGCGAAGATTTGATCGGTTCTGGTTCTTTAACCGGTTCAGGAATCGGTTGATACCAGGCCGCAAGTTGTTCACGTTCACGGGCTCGCTTCTCTTCAACTTCTTCAAAGTAGTAAAGCGGCGGACGCGCGGGTTTTGTCTCTTCTACAACGGGTTCAGGTTCCACAACAGGCTGCTGTTCAACGGGTTGCGGCTGTTGGTACAACGGCTCCTGAGCGGCTGGCTGCTGATAAGTTTGCTCCGTCTGGTATGTAGACTGTGGAGCAAAAGTGGATTGCTGCTCTTCGGCTTGCCAGGCGTTACCTGCCACCGGTTGTTCTGGCGCAGGGGCGTAATACGGCTGTTGCGCAGACTGTTCCGGCGCAGGAGCGTAGTAAGGTTGTTGCACAGGCTGTTCAGCTGCAGGCGCATAATACGGCTGCTGTGGCTGTACAGGTTGTTGCAGCGGCTCATTATATTGCACTGCAGGCTGCGCATATTGTGACTGCTGTGGGTAACCTTCCGGTGCAGGTGCAATAACCGGTTCTCCCGTTTGCGGCCCCGGTACAGGCTGCCAGGCTACTGTAGGTTGCGTAGGTGGAACATCAACAGAGGCAACTGGCGGCGTCTGAGTCACAGGTTCAACCGGTGCAGCCCAGCTTTGTGTCGCCGTGGTAGCAGCAGCTGCTACAGCAACAGGTTCGGTAATTGGCGCACCGTTTAATAATGGATCGTATTCGTCATATTCTGGCTGCGTTGCACGATTGCCCGAAAAGAGGACGTCGTCAGGGTCGGCAGCCACACCGCGTGCAGTGTAGGTAATCTCTTCTTCATCATCCATCCGCTTACCGGAGAACAACGCAGCATCTGTTTGCCGCCCCATCGGATTAATGAATTTTTCCGCCAGACGTTTACGACGTGCTAGCGCGCCGCGAAGAATACGGGCACGGCGCGATTCATGCTGTTTGCCGTGATTTTCATCTTCATATTCTTCGTCGTCTTCATACTCATCTTCATCGACCCAGGTATCATCGCGACGGGTACGATTACTGGCGAAGGTGAGAATGTTTAAAATCCAGCCGCCGAGTTTTTCAGCAATGGTCACCCATGACCAACCGGTGAACAGCGTCAGGCCCGCTGCCCAAACGCAGAGCAGCGCAATAGTTCCCCCGCTACTGTGTAGCAGTGGTTGTAGCGTAGTGCTTAGTAAGCTGCCGATGACGCCACCGGAGGCAAAATACCAGATATCGTCAGCGTTGATTGCCGCCAGACCACAAGAGGTAAGGATTAGCGCCAAAACGCCAATGATGCGTAGCGAAACGGCAAAATAATCAATGTATTCGTCACTGGACTGATGACGCCAGGCAAACCAACAACCGCCGACGATAATGACGGGAATGGTGTAAGCCATCACGCCAAAAATAAAGAACAGCGTATCTGCCAGCCACGCACCGGGCATCCCACCTAAATTATGGATAGGTTCATGCCAGGCCGTTTGCGACCAGCTGGGGTCCGAAGGGTTAAAGCTTAGTAAGGCAGCCATCAACCAGACGGCAAACAGGACAATAAGGATCAGCAACGCCTCCAGAAGTCGGCGGCCGCTACTTAACTTTGTCAATGTGACTTCTTTGTCTTCAGTGTATTCCTGGCTCAAGAAAGGCTCTCCAGGTTACAGGCTTTTCCTGCCCGATGCTAAAGATTGGAAGAGCACACGTC
>ERZ507021.421-NODE-421-length-11687-cov-6.34405_pt1 | contig 11687 bp, 9 predicted proteins | sample MGYA00512877_ERZ507021 | MGnify/ENA metagenome assembly ERZ507021 | reverse complement strand
GCCAGGCGAAGGCGGTCAGTTGCCGGGTGATAAAGTCACCCCGTACATCGCCAAACTGCGCTATTCGGTGCCCGGAGTGACGCTGATCTCCCCGCCGCCGCACCACGATATCTACTCTATCGAGGACTTAGCGCAGCTCATTTTCGACCTCAAGCAGGTTAACCCGAAAGCGATGATCTCCGTGAAGCTGGTGTCCGAACCGGGCGTTGGTACCATCGCCACAGGTGTAGCGAAAGCTTATGCCGATTTAATCACCATCGCAGGCTATGACGGCGGCACTGGCGCAAGTCCGCTTTCATCGGTGAAATACGCAGGCTGCCCGTGGGAACTGGGGCTTGTTGAAACACAACAGGCGCTGGTTGCCAACGGCTTGCGTCATAAGATCCGTTTGCAGGTCGATGGCGGCCTGAAAACGGGTGTCGATATCATCAAAGCGGCGATTCTCGGCGCAGAAAGCTTCGGCTTCGGCACTGGCCCGATGGTGGCGCTCGGCTGTAAATACCTGCGAATCTGCCACCTGAACAACTGCGCCACCGGTGTAGCAACTCAGGATGACAAACTGCGTAAGAACCACTATCACGGCTTGCCGTTCAAAGTGACCAACTACTTTGAATTTATCGCCCGTGAAACCCGCGAGCTGATGGCGCAACTGGGCGTAACGCGCCTGGTGGATCTGATTGGCCGTACCGACCTGCTCAAAGAGCTGGACGGTTTCACCGCCAAACAGCAGAAACTGGCGCTGTCGAAGCTGCTGGAGACTGCCGAGCCTAAGGCTGGTAAGGCACTTTACTGCACCGAAAACAACCCGCCGTTTGATAATGGCCTGCTAAACGCGCAGTTGCTGCAACAGGCGAAACCGTTTGTCGATGAGCGTCAGAGCAAAACCTTCTGGTTCGATATTCGCAACACCGACCGTTCCGTGGGTGCATCGCTTTCGGGCTATATCGCCCAGACGCACGGCGATCAGGGGCTGGCAGCCGATCCGATTAAAGCGTACTTCAACGGCACCGCAGGCCAGAGCTTCGGTGTGTGGAACGCGGGCGGCGTGGAACTGTACCTGACCGGTGATGCCAACGACTATGTCGGTAAAGGCATGGCGGGCGGCTTAATCGCCATTCGCCCTCCGGTTGGCTCAGCCTTCCGCAGCCATGAAGCAAGTATTATCGGCAACACCTGCCTGTATGGCGCGACCGGTGGTCGTCTGTATGCCGCAGGCCGCGCGGGTGAACGTTTCGGCGTGCGTAACTCCGGTGCGATTACCGTGGTTGAAGGTATTGGCGACAACGGGTGTGAATATATGACGGGCGGTATTGTCTGCATTCTGGGTAAAACCGGCGTTAACTTCGCTGCGGGCATGACCGGCGGCTTCGCTTACGTTCTCGATGAAAGCGGCGATTTCCGCAAACGCGTTAACCCGGAACTGGTCGAGGTCTTAAGCGTTGACTCCCTGGCGATCCATGAAGAGCATCTGCGTGGTCTTATCACCGAGCATGTTCAGCATACCGGTTCCCAGCGTGGTGAAGAGATTCTGGCGAACTGGTCAACCTTCGCCACGAAATTTGCGCTGGTTAAACCGAAGTCCAGTGATGTAAAAGCACTGCTGGGTCACCGTAGTCGTAGCGCAGCAGAGTTGCGCGTGCAGGCGCAGTAAGGGGTAGTAACAATGAGTCAGAATGTTTATCAATTTATCGACCTGCAGCGCGTTGATCCGCCAAAGAAACCGCTGAAGATCCGCAAAATTGAGTTTGTTGAAATTTACGAGCCGTTTTCCGAAGGCCAGGCCAAAGCGCAGGCTGACCGCTGCCTGTCGTGCGGCAACCCATACTGCGAGTGGAAATGCCCGGTACACAACTACATCCCGAACTGGCTGAAGCTCGCCAACGAGGGGCGTATTTTTGAAGCGGCAGAACTGTCGCATCAGACCAATACCTTGCCGGAAGTTTGCGGACGTGTCTGCCCGCAAGACCGTCTGTGCGAAGGTTCCTGCACCCTGAACGATGAGTTTGGTGCGGTGACCATCGGCAACATTGAGCGTTATATCAATGATAAAGCGTTCGAAATGGGCTGGCGTCCGGATATGTCTGGCGTGAAACAGACCGGTAAAAAAGTGGCGATTATCGGTGCAGGCCCGGCGGGTCTGGCGTGTGCGGATGTCCTGACACGCAACGGTGTGAAAGCGGTCGTCTTCGACCGTCACCCGGAAATCGGCGGCCTGCTGACCTTCGGTATTCCGGCTTTCAAGCTGGAAAAAGAGGTAATGACGCGCCGCCGTGAAATCTTCACCGGCATGGGTATTGAATTCAAACTCAATACCCAAGTGGGCCGCGACGTGCAGCTGGACGATCTGCTGAGTGATTACGATGCGGTGTTCCTTGGCGTCGGGACTTATCAGTCAATGCGCGGCGGACTGGAAAACGAAGACGCCGATGGCGTGTACGCAGCGCTGCCGTTCCTCATCGCCAACACCAAACAGTTAATGGGCTTTGGCGAAACCCGCGAAGAACCGTTCGTCAGCATGGAAGGCAAACGCGTGGTGGTACTTGGCGGTGGCGATACCGCGATGGACTGCGTACGCACGTCTGTGCGCCAGGGGGCGAAACACGTCACCTGTGCCTATCGTCGTGATGAAGAGAACATGCCGGGTTCCCGCCGCGAAGTGAAAAACGCGCGGGAAGAAGGTGTTGAGTTCAAATTCAACGTCCAGCCACTGGGTATTGAAGTGAACGGCAACGGCAAAGTCAGCGGCGTGAAAATGGTGCGCACCGAAATGGGTGAACCGGACGCCAAAGGTCGTCGCCGCGCGGAGATCGTTGCAGGTTCCGAACATATCGTTCCGGCAGATGCGGTGATCATGGCGTTTGGTTTCCGCCCACACAGCATGGAATGGCTGGCAAAACACAGCGTCGAGCTGGATTCGCAAGGCCGCATCATCGCCCCGGAAAGCAACGACAACGCCTTCCAGACCAGTAACCCGAAAATCTTTGCTGGCGGCGATATCGTCCGTGGTTCCGATCTGGTCGTTACCGCAATCGCTGAAGGTCGTAAGGCGGCAGACGGCATTATGAACTGGCTGGAAGTTTAAGCTCTGTCCCAGCGCCGCCTCCTCAGAAAAGAGTCGGCGCTGAAATTCTCCTTTCGTTCTGGAAAGCGCCTCGCATAATCTGAAGAAAACCAATGTAATACGCACATCTGGATTGTTACCGGCAGATGCCCGGCGTATAGCTGATTCCATTATTCAACACTGCGCCATATAAAGGGAAAGATAATGGAATCGCTCTCAGAAGGAACCACAGCAGGCTACCAGCAAATCCACGACGGCATTATTCATCTGGTCGATAGCGCCCGAACGGAAACGGTACGTAGCGTTAACGCGCTGATGACCGCGACATACTGGGAAATTGGCCGACGAATTGTCGAATTTGAACAAGGTGGCGAGGCCAGAGCTGCGTATGGTGCGCAGCTAATCAAGCGACTATCAAAGGATTTAAGTCTAAGGTATAAGCGTGGGTTCTCTGCAAAAAACTTACGCCAAATGAGGCTTTTTTACCTCTTTTTTCAACATGTTGAAATTCGCCAGACAGTGTCTGGCGAATTAACACCATTGGGAATTCCGCAGACACCGTCTGCAGAATTCCCATCGGCAAAGATTTGGCAGACGCTGTCTGCCAAATCTTTCCCCCTGCCCTGGTCCACCTACGTCCGTTTACTTTCCGTTAAAAACGCTGACGCCCGCAGCTTTTATGAAAAAGAGACGCTCCGCTGTGGCTGGTCTGTTCGCCAGCTAGAGCGGCAAATTGCGACCCAATTTTATGAACGAACACTGCTGTCACATGACAAATCAGCCATGCTGCAACAACACGCCCCTGCCGAGACGCATATTCTTCCGCAACAGGCGATACGCGATCCCTTTGTGCTCGAATTTTTGGAATTGAAAGATGAATACTCAGAATCCGATTTTGAGGAGGCGCTGATCAACCACCTGATGGATTTCATGCTGGAACTTGGGGATGATTTTGCCTTTGTTGGTCGACAGCGAAGGTTACGCATTGATGACAACTGGTTTCGTGTCGATCTGCTGTTTTTCCACCGCCGTTTACGCTGCCTGCTAATCGTCGATCTAAAAGTGGGCAAATTCAGCTATAGCGATGCCGGACAGATGAATATGTATCTCAACTACGCCAAAGAGCACTGGACGCTACCGGATGAAAATCCGCCCATCGGTCTGGTTCTCTGTGCAGAAAAAGGAGTCGGAGAAGCACATTATGCACTGGCTGGTTTGCCTAACACCGTTCTGGCAAGCGAATATAAGATGCAACTACCTGATGAAAAACGACTCGCGGATGAACTCGTTCGAACACAGGCGGTGCTAGAGGAAGGCTATAGACGCCGTTAATTTCAGCGGTTTCGAATTCTGCAGACAGTGTCTGCAGAATCTTTAAAACGAACTAAGTTTTAAGCCATTAAATCAGCCTTAACCTTCACTACCACCTTTTTAATCTCACCAGGTTCGCCGACAACGCATCCCGGCTTATGCGGTTCTCCAGGCATAAACACGGCGAACATTCCCGGTTTCAGGATGATGGTTTGCTCATTCTCAATGGCGCTGCAAAGCTGGTAATCATCTTCATGGTGGAACTCTTCACACTGACGCGCAGTGCCTGCCATGCCAAACAGGATCCGTTCCTCACCGTTTAATAACAGCTGGATATCAATGTACTGCTCGTGCAATTCCGCTTTTTTCTCGACGGGCGATTGAGTGTTAAACGTCATGACATTCATAAAGATATTATCGCCCTGTAATTCGTAACGACCCGGCGCTTTTTCTTGCGGTCTGGCAGCTAATGCCAGCGTTAACGCGTCCTGTAACGCAGGATGTAACCCAGCAGACGGTAATGACTGTACTTCACCCATCATCATAATTTTTCTCCCTGGGCCAACAGCGCAGCCCCAAGTAAACCTGCATCATGGCGGTAGTGCGCCGCCAGTAAATCAACATGAAATGCCGCTGGCTCCTGCGCCAGATACGTTTCCACCAACGCCAGATACCCTTCTGCCAGACCAACGCTGCCACCGACCACTACGCACTGACAATCAGTTGTGGCTTTAATATCAGCGATCAGCCTTGCCAGCACATGTGCGGAGCGGTGAATCAGTTGCTGCGCCTGCTCATCGCCCTGCCCGGCGTGCGTGAAAATAGTTTTCGCATTCGCACCAGCCAACTCCCCTTGCGCTGCCGCCGCAATGCCGCGACCAGAAGCAATCGCCTCCACGCAACCTATGCGTCCACAGCCGCAGACTGGACCATGCGGATCGGCAAGCGTATGCCCGATGTGCCCCGCCAGACCTCCAGGGCCGGTAAGCAGTTTGCCGCCGCTCACTACACCGCCGCCAACACCAGTGGAAACGGTGATAAACACCATATCGGTTATATCGCCTTCCAGCGCCTGATACTCTGCCCATGCTGCGGCCTGCGCGTCGTTAATGGCAATGGTCGGCAAATCGGTAAGCTGCTCCAGTGTTTTGACTAACGGAAAGTGTAGTAATCCACCAAGATTATGCGGATTTAGCGCCAATAAGCTGCCGTCGCGAATAATTCCGGTTGAAGCGATAGCAACTCTCTGCGCATGAGCTTGCAACGGAGAGACTAATGCGGATAAGGCATCACGCAAGGCTTCTGGTGTCTGGCTGGCTGGCGTAGGAAGTTCACGACGATCGCGGATCTGCCCGTCAGCGCCAATCAGCGCGGCGGCAAGTTTAGTACCGCCGATATCAATCGCCAGTGTGGTCATAGCACCGCCTTTTTCATCGCTGTGTTGTACCACTGGCAAATGTGTTCAAGACGTGTGATAGCAGAACCGACCGTCACCGCCCATGCGCCGTGGCGCATCGCATCCGCCGCCTGAGCAGGCGTGTTGTAACGCCCTTCGGCAATCACCCGACATCCGGCGTCGCTCAACGTTTTCACCAGCGCCAGATCCGGCTCTTCTGGCGTTTCAGGTGTGGTATAGCCAGAAAGCGTAGTGCCAATAATTTCGGCTCCCAGCTTTTGGCATGCCAGGCCGTCTTCCGGCGTTGAGCAGTCGGTCATCGCCAGTAAACCGTGATGGTGGATACGTGCCAGTAGCGTTTCAACAGGCACCGGACGCGGTCGGTCGGTGCCGTCAATCGCGATGATATCCGCGCCTGCCTGCGCCAGCGCATCGACATCTTCAATATATGCCGTGATGCGTACCGGAGAATCCTCCAGATCGCGTTTCACAATCCCGATAATCGGCACACTCACCACCGCACGCGTGGCTTGCAGATTTGCCACACCTTCAATACGAATGGCAACCGCTCCCGCCTGCTCTGCCGCTAATGCCATGGCGGCGACGATTTCAGGTTTATCGAGTGGGCTGTCCGGAACCGGCTGGCAGGAGACAATCAGGCCACCGTTAGAAGCGATTTTTTGATCCAGTTGTGCAAGTAACGACATACATCTTCCCTTAGCGAAAGGCCCGGTAGAAGACCGGGCAACAGGATTAACTTTTGGTTTTGACTAAATCGTTTTTAGCGCTGCCAAACGGCACGGCACCGCTAAATGGTTTGCCGTCGATAGCGTCATGAGTACGCAACGCTTCCGGGCGCAACCAACGCTGAACGCGAGAAGGCATATCCAGCCCAATCAGCAGGATCACCACGAACGTCAGGCTAAACGAAAGCGATGCCAGCGCAGTACCCAGATCCAGACGTTGAGCGATCAACGCGCCGATGATTGGGGCCAGTGCGCCGCCCAATGCGCCAACGTTGTAGGTAAAGCCCAGGCCCGCTGCACGCTGGTCGGTATCGAAATAACCGCCAATCAGTTTCGGTAAGATCCCGGCGATCCCTTGTCCAAGCATTTGCTGGAAGAACAGTAACAAACCGAGCACCCAGACGTTTGCGCCACCAATCGCAAATACCGGAATAATCAGCAGTTGCGAGGCCAGCAGGCTACAAACGTACGCTTTGCGGGTTCCCAGCCAGTCACCGAGGAAGCCGCCGACACAGCAACCCACAGCCGCCCCAAAGCCACTAAAGAACAGCACATTGGCGACAGTATGCGGGTCATAAGCAAGATCGGTTTTCAGATACGTTGGCAGCAGTGCCTGAATCGGCCATGAGTAGAGGAAAGCAAATAACACAACCACCATCAGCATTACGCCCGTTGGCCAGCGTTTGCCCGTACTCTGAACCATAAAGCTGATAAAGATTGCGGCACATAACAGCCCGAGAACAGCGACGATTGCGGCATTTTGCAGGTTACCAGCGAAGCAGAACCACAGCGCAGTAGCCGCCGCCAGCGTCATTACGATATTGGCAATGCGATGTTCACCACGGTAAAGAATGTCTACCATCGTGCGTACTGGTGCTTTACCTGCGTGTTTCTCTTTCCAGTCTTCCGCTTCCGGAATGTTTTTACGCAGCCAGAGAGCAAAGATGATTGGCAAAATGCCGATAAAGAACAGCGCACGCCAACCCCAGACCGGAACCACCAGGCTATAGACCTGAGCGGCAACGACGGCCCCCACAGAGAAGCCTGAAATCAAAAAACCACTGGCTTTGTTACGCAGATGTTTTGGCCAGCTTTCAATGACATAGGTGGCGCTGGAGCCGTATTCTCCCGCCATCCCCATGCCGATGACCAGACGAGCAATAAACATGGTGATGTAGCCTGGCGCAAAGCCGCAGGCCAGCGTCCCGGCCGAGAAGAGAACGATACTGGTAACCATTGCCAGACGACGCCCGTAGCGGTCGCCCATAGCGCCAAGCATCAGGCCGCCGAACCAGCGAGAGATAAAGGCTGCGGAGATCAGACTTGCCGCCTGTACCGTCGTCAGCCCGAATTCACCTTGTACTTCGGTGAGTACCAGGGCGATTAAAACGAAATCAAAACCGTCAAGCAGATATCCCAACCAGGCAGCGGAAAATGCGCGCCATTGTGCGCGGTTGAGATGGCGATACCACGGGATATTCTGGGTTGTAGTACTCATTGTGAGTCTCCCGCGGTGGGCGATGCCCACACGCTTTGGTATAAAAATTGTAGGGTACAGATGCGTTTATTTCCCCTCACCCGGTAGGGGCGAGCGAGGGGAAACAACTCACCCGCGCTCTTGCATCAACTGCTGGGCTAGCGCCTTCAGTTCTGGCAGATATTTTTCATCGACCGGACCAAACGGTTTGCGGCACAGCGGCACAGAAACGACATCCATATAGTGAAGGACAGTTTTCAGGCCGCGGAATACGCCCGTTTTGATCAGTAAATCAATGACTTTATTACATTCGGTTTGCAGCTTCTGCGCGGTCTGGATATCGCCTTCTTTCAGCGCCTTCACGATACCCTGATAACGCCAGCCCATAATGTTGTAAGTACTACCGATACCACCATCAGCGCCCGCCAACAAACCAGAAGCAAAGATTTCGTCGTAACCGTTATAGAGCACCAGATCCGGATGTTCACGACGGATCTGCTCCATCTGATAGAGATCGCCAGAGGTCTGTTTCAGCGCGCCGACACCAGGCAACGTAACCAGAGTGTTAATCTGATCCAGGGTCAGTTTAACGCCGCTTAACGCCGGAATGTTGTACACCACCATCGGCAACCCATCCGCCGAATCAATAATTGCCCGATAGTGATCGCAGTGTTCTTCAAAGCTGAAAGGATAGTAGAACGGCGTGACAGCGGAGACGGCATCGAAGCCATAACGTTTAGCCGATGCCGCAAGTTGTTGGCTTTCAGCAGTGCTGACGCAACCTACATGAGCGATGAGTTTAATCTTGCCTTTCGCCTCTTCGGCGACGATTTCCAGTACCTGTTCACGCTCGGAAAGGCTTTGTACAAAGGCTTCACCGGTCGACCCCCCGACATATAAGCCGTCAATGCCCTGCTGAATATTGAACTGAACCAGGCGACGCAGACTCGCTTTATCCAGTGCTTGTTGTTGATCAAAAGGAGTCAGGAGTGCGGCCATTACGCCACGTAAATTCGTTGCCATAAATACCTCTGAAGTGATGCTTGTCTGATAAACGATATACCTTTATACCTGTTATACCAGATCGATTAAGCAACACCCCATACAGAAAGCTTATAATGCGATCTGCTTCACTAAAGTGGCATTATTTCTTTTTGTTGGTGGTCTGACCGAAGGCGTGCCAGGTAGCAGAGACGCTGTTGAGATGCGATTGCAACGCGCGATCGGCTTCATCGGGATCGTGGAGGCGGATCGCATCAACGATCGCAATATGCTGTTGATAGCTAACGTTGTTATGCTCGTGCAGAGCCTGATCAGCCACGGTTGGACGTGCGGCGATCAGCCAGTCGAGCAGGGCAACGTGGATCGCCATGAAGATTGGGTTACCGGGGATCTCCGCCAGCACGCGGTGGAAATCAACGTCTGAACGAATGAATGCCGCGTTGTTATCAAGCGACTGACTGTTGATTTCCAGTGCTTTTGCCAGCAAATCGATTTGCTCATCGGTGGCGTGTTCAGCCGCATAGCGCACCAGGCTGGATTCAAAGAACAGACGTAATTGTTCGAAATGGGCAATTCCGCCAGGATGAGAAAGGAAATCTTTCGCCATGCCGGAAAGCTCGCCGATGATGGTGTCCGCTGAAGGACGCGAGACGCGGGCACGTTCGCCGTTGTTTATTTGCACCAGACCTTTGCGTTTTAACGCTGCCAGCGCTTCGCGCACAGAAGGACGCCCGACGTTAAAGAACGCCATCAGTTCGCGTTCAGACGGTAATTGTTCACCTTCGCCAAATTCACGACGGCGGATCATCTGTTCCAGCTCTTCTTCCACCATTTCGGAGAGTTTTTTACGCGCCAGCGGGCGGCTGCGCAAGTTGCGACCAATTGCAGGTGAAGAATCTTCGGTTTGCGAATCAAATGCGTTCATAAGGCCCATTCTGTAAGGTCAGTGTGATTAACATCATCAGTGACATCCTATCACAGGATTGAAAGTAGGGGGAAATGGCGGGATTTTCTCTTTGTGTCTCATTATTATCATAATTAACGTAATAATTAACTATTGCGAAAATTAGTGTAACGCAGATAAAAACATCCTGAATGAATTATTCATAAGACTATTCACAAGCATTATGAATATTACGAATATGTTCTTACAAAATAATCATAAATGCATATTTTATAATGAAAAATTGCCTCATCCAGAATTAAAAAATACGACACCAACACCATAAATAGCCTTGCAAAAAATATAACATCACTGTTTTCAATCTGCCGTTTATGGGATTGACCGTTTTCTTTTGACACGGAGTTCAACAATGTTCGGCATAATTATATCTGTCATCGTATTAATTACGATGGGCTATTTGATCCTGAAAAACTACAAACCTCAGGTGGTGCTGGCTGCCGCAGGTATCTTCCTGATGATGTGCGGTGTCTGGTTAGGGTTCGGTGGTGTGCTCGATCCCGCCAAAAGCAGCGGCTACTTGATCGTCGATATTTATAATGAAATCCTGCGCATGCTGTCCAACCGCATTGCCGGGTTAGGGTTGTCGATTATGGCGGTGGGCGGGTATGCCCGCTACATGGAGCGCATAGGAGCCAGTCGGGCGATGGTGAGCTTGTTAAGCCGCCCGTTAAAACTCATTCGCTCGCCGTATCTTATTCTGTCGGCAACTTACGTTATCGGCCAAATCATGGCGCAGTTTATTACCAGCGCCTCCGGTCTGGGTATGTTGCTGATGGTCACCTTATTTCCAACACTAGTGAGTCTGGGAGTAAGTCGACTCTCTGCGGTGGCAGTTATCGCAACCACGATGTCCATTGAGTGGGGGATTCTGGAAACGAACTCTATTTTTGCGGCTCAGGTGGCAGGAATGAAAATTGCCACTTACTTCTTCCACTACCAGCTTCCGGTCGCCTCTTGCGTCATTATCTCGGTGGCGATCTCCCACTTTTTCGTGCAACGCGCTTTCGACAAAAAAGATAAAAATATCAATCACGAACAGGCAGAGCAAAAAGCTCTCGATAATGTCCCGCCGCTCTATTACGCCATTTTACCGGTGATGCCGTTAATCCTGATGCTCGGCTCGCTGTTCCTCGCCCACGTCGGGCTGATGCAGTCAGAACTGCATCTGGTGGTGGTGATGTTACTGAGTTTGACGGTGACGATGTTTGTTGAGTTCTTCCGCAAGCATAACTTGCGCGAAACAATGGACGATGTGCAGGCGTTTTTTGACGGCATGGGTACGCAGTTTGCCAACGTGGTAACGCTGGTGGTCGCGGGTGAAATATTTGCGAAAGGCTTAACGACGATTGGCACTGTCGATGCGGTTATCAGGGGTGCGGAGCATTCTGGTCTGGGCGGTATTGGCGTGATGATTATTATGGCGCTGGTCATTGCCATTTGTGCCATTGTGATGGGCTCAGGCAATGCGCCATTTATGTCATTTGCCAGTCTTATTCCGAATATCGCAGCCGGACTACATGTACCAGCGGTTGTAATGATTATGCCGATGCATTTTGCCACGACGCTAGCGCGCGCTGTTTCGCCGATTACTGCGGTGGTGGTCGTTACGTCAGGAATTGCAGGCGTTTCGCCTTTTGCGGTAGTGAAGCGGACAGCGATCCCCATGTCAGTCGGTTTCGTGGTGAATATGATTGCCACAATCACGCTATTTTATTAAGCGATTAAAAAGA
>ERZ507021.420-NODE-420-length-11750-cov-5.07413_pt1 | contig 11750 bp, 8 predicted proteins | sample MGYA00512877_ERZ507021 | MGnify/ENA metagenome assembly ERZ507021 | reverse complement strand
AACGGTTCTGTTGACGTCATTGTATACATAGAACAACAATTTTCAGAGAAAATAGCTCAGCTGGAAAGCTTTAACCCAGACCGAGCAAAGATAGCATATAAAACAAAATCGAATCTAGATCCTGTCAAATCTAAAAATGTAGAGTTACGTGTCGGAGAACATCTGAATACAATCAATCAAAACGTTATCAAAATGTACTTTTCGAGTGTCATTAACAACTTAGACGATGCGAAAAGAAATGTTGAAAACATTGTCAATGAGCAATCAGGAACACACTCTAAAATTTCTCAGTATATCTATACACCATCCAATCAAGCTAGCCAATCTATTGCTAGTACTATGGATTTAGTTTTTGGTTTAGAAAAAAACAACTCTTCCTTCGAGGAACTTCAAAAAAATTTCTCCGAATCAGTTATAAAACTTTTAAATAGTACGGGTAATGACTTACAAACAAAACTTAAAGAGGTTGAAGGTAATTTTAATAGAGAAAAAGAAAATTCAGAACAAAATGTCTCTACAACAAATACGATTTTAAAAGATCAATATAAAGAAACTGCTGAAATTGTAGAAAAGATAAATGATTCTGCATCAAAATCATTATCTCAATTTGGAAAGAATAATGATACTCAAAAATCAGAAATTAGTAAATTTGAAGATTTGATCTCTAATTACCATACAATTATTTCTGGTTATCGAGATAAAACAAATGGTAAAAAGACCGAATTAGAGAAGCTCCAAACTGAATTAGAAAAAGAGAAGAAAAAAGTAGAGTTATTTTACTTTGGAAAAGAAGGAGTGGATACTAAATCGGATTTAACTTCTGAATCCAAAGCAACGCTTGCAGCACAAATAAACAATAGCCTACAAGTAAAAAATTCTTTACCTGACACTTATCAAGATATGATTCGTTCAACACTATCAGAAACTAGTATCCAAATGTCTGACTACAAAGAATTATTTGCTAAATTACAGAAATTAAAAGTCTTAACCCCTGATCAAGTTAATGAATATACTTCAAAACTAACTTTAATTGAGAACTATTCTAAATTTGATAAAAAATTTACACCTATAACCGGCTTGCCTAGTTTTGAATTTTTAACAACAGAAAATGATAAATTAGATAAAATTACCGAAGAAATCCCTATCACAGTTAAACTTCCTCAAGCAGGGCAAGAAACTGCTACAACAGAGATTTCTACCCCAAGTGATGCTTCCTCTTTAAATGTAGAATCAAAACCTGAAATCTCTAATGCATCAACTGAAACAAAAACATCAGCCGAAACAAAAACATCAACTGAAACAAAAACATCAACTGAAACAAAAACGTCAACTGAAACAAAAACATCAACTGAAACAAAATACATATCACCTAAGGCTAAAATTTCAGTTACCGGAGATGCTAAATTAGTAAATGGTGAACAGGTTATTGCTGATGATAAGACCTATAAATTGACCATTTCCTATACTTTTGAGCCACATTATGGAAAAAATGATATATCTTTTGAGATACACATCGGAGACACAATAATCCCTATAAAACAAACCATCTATCGTAGTGATAAAGAGGAATCAGATGTACTTGTTAAAAAGGATTTAACACATATTTTTGATAAATTAAGTAAAATTAATCAAGCTGCAGGAATGATTAAAGCAATCTATGGAAATCCAAACAGTAGCTCTATAAACTTTTCTGCTTTATCACCTGATTCAGTTTATAATATGTATGGTAATATCAATCGTGAAGATATTGAATCGCAACTTTCAAATAAACAAATCACACAATTTAAACAATCTGGTCTTGAATTACTCGACGAAATTCAAGGGACTTCAAATTCGTTAAGAAAAATAACAAGTGAAATACCAAAATTGAATGAAGCAGATTTACCAAATGATTATTTCAAAGTGAAAATCACAGATTTAACAAATTGGTATAATGCATCAATTGAATCTTTATCAAAAGAATATAAGGTATGGAAAGAAACAAAAGAAAAACAACTTGAAATTACAAATTCAACTTCTGAATCAAACAACAATCAATTAAAGGTTAAAATTTATACACCTGAGCAACTGTATAAATCTATTGAATCACTAGTTACTATCACTTCTGATAGTTCAAAAATAACTAACAAGAATCATGAAGCTGTTGGAACAATGAAAGATCAATTCACTCAATTTAATAGCCAAGTTAAAACGATTAAAGATAATATTGACCGCACTGTTTCAACAACAAACGAATTGATTACTACTGAAGCAAATGTTATTCAAGGAAATAGAAATTATGCAGATTCCTTCAAAACTGTTATGAAAAATATCCGTGACGGAGGAACCACTAACCAAAATGTTATGAGTTTCTTATCAAATCCTATAGAAACCAAAAAAGAAACTTATGCTACGCCTATTTCTGTAGAAAACAACAGATTATGGGTAATTGTTGCTGTTGTTGTTTCTGGAATTACATCAGCTGGAATTACCTACTGGTTAACAAAGGAGAAAAAATAATTTCTTTATAAAAATATAATCATGACCACCCGCATAGCGGGTGGTTTTTTGTCTCGCACCTAGAGGAGCGAGACGGACTAATCGTCACATAATAAAAAAAGAGAGAATCACACTGATTCTCTCTTTTTTTATTATGATATTAAATATTTCAGTTTTAAATTTTTTGAAATTTAGAACAATGAACTCTTCACTTTCTTGAATTTCTGTTACAAGATTCCAACTAAATATACCCTGATGATAATAATGTTACTCAATCATTTTTTAGATTTTCTAAAAAAATCGGACATTAGACACATTCTATTACTTAACTCGTATTATACTTTGAGTAAGTATCTTATATCATTATTTTAGAAATTTTTATTCCTTTATATTATCTACTAGACTATCTGTATACGTTACCATCGTCCGTTTTCGTGTCATACAATCGAAACACTAGATTATTTTTTACAGTAGGTATAAAATTGCTAGGGTCAAGAGACTTGCTAATAGCCCCACTCCCCAAAAGAAGAAGTCGACCTTCCACTCGCTCCAAGGACTTCCCTTACCAGACAATCCTCCAAGCTCAAAATGATGATGCACAGGCGTCATACGAAAAATACGTTTACCACCTGTCAGTTTGAAATAACTGACTTGCATCATAACCGAAGTTGTTTCAAAGACATAAACAATTCCGATAATCAAGAGAGTCCATTCTTGGTGGAGGGCCATAGAGATAGCTGCCAGCATTCCACCTAAGGCCAAACTTCCCACATCCCCCATAAAGACTTTAGCAGGCTTATGGTTAAAGACGAAGAAACCAAGCAAACCACCAATCATGGCAAGAATCACTAGAAGGATATCCATCTGACCTTGCACATAGGCAATAACTCCATAGGCAGACAAGCTAATCACAACGGAAATACTAGCTAGACCGTCAATACCATCTGTCAAGTTGACTGCGTTTGAAAAACCGACTAGCCAGAAAAGAGCGAAGATAATATAGAAAATCCCTAAATGCACTTGGTAGCCAAAGACAGAGAGCATATCGCCCCCACGCTCATAAAAAAGGTAGAAAATGACGCCACCTAGCAGCTGAAGAGCCAATTTCTGTTTGGGATTAAGGCCCTCATTGATTTTACGGAAGACCTTGAGGAAGTCATCTAAAAAACCAACCAAACCATACAAGACCAAAATAAACAAAACCATACCAACATTATTGGTCAATTGTTTTGAAAAAAGAGCGACGAGGAAACTCACCACAACTGCAGCAATGAGGAAAACAAGTCCCCCCATTGTAGGAGTCCCAGCTTTTGCCTGGTGCTGTTTGACATCCTCATGCATCTGCTGGCCTGTAATTTGCGCCTTTCTATAAAATTGGATAAAGGCCGGAATTCCTACTAAAGTTAGTAAAAATGTCACAATTCCAGCACTGATGGAACTAATCATGTTAATCTCCTAAAGTTAATTTAATTTTTTTAATGTTTTTGATAGCTGTATTGGTCCGAACGTCTTGCTTTTGGACGACGGAACCTGAACCTTCAAATTCTAGCTCAATATCCAACCATTTAGCAAAGGTCTCAGCAGTCTCTTTTTTCCAGCCATACATATCTGGAATTTCTTCTACCTTATCCGATAAAAGGAGAACTTGTTGGTTTGGTGCAAGATTTTTTCCTTCTTCTACAGAAGTCTCTTTAATCTTTGTTCCAGTACCAACAACGATTGGTTGCACAATATTTCGACGTAAGGCTTCCGCCAAATCACCAGGTGAAATATCCTTGATGCTAGGCATTGCATACGAAGATTCTGTCGTCACTTGATCTAAATTCTTAGCTGGAGATTGAAGGTTCAGAGATTCTTTCATCGCTGAAGCCCGCTCCAATATTGGATTGGAAAACTCTCCCAACTGGGCAGCTGAATAATGCTCAGGCTGTTGAACCGTTACATACAAGATAAAATCAGGATTTTCAGCAGGATTCATAGTCACAACTGAGAAAATATAATTGGTAGAACCAACCAAGTATCCTCCATTTTTCTCATCAGCGATTTGAGCCGTACCGGATTTAACTGCTACATTTTGTCCAGGAACTGTTATAATTGGCTTTCCTGTGTAGTGATTATACATAGTTCCATATAGAGGGTCCGTCCCAACTAATATCATGTTAGTACGAGTCAAGCTTGCTGCATCTTCAGATACAGGTTTTCCTACAATCTCTTTTTGAGACTTTCGTACAGACTGATTGTTAGTATCATAAATAGCACTTATAAATTTTGGCTCCAACATAACCCCATCGTTGGCAATGGCTGTAAAAGCACGTAGCATCTGGGTCTGCGTTACAGAAATCCCCTGACCAAATGCACTCATGGCAATATCGACAATATTATCTGCAGGCAATTGACCTGAATACTCATCAGTCAGACCAAAACGCGTCGGCACCCCAAACTTAAAGCGGTTTAGATAATCCAACCAAGTAGCATCTCCCATTTTTTGTTCAAGTAGACTCATTCCAACATTACTGGAGTGAGCGAAACCTTGTAAGAAAGTCATCATCCCACCAGTCGTCAAACCACCATTAACATCCCAATCTCGAATTGTCGCATCCGCTATTTTTAATTCACTGCTATTGAAGTATTCTCCACTTGGGAATGTATTATTATCAATAGAAGAAGCTAACGTCATAACCTTCATGGTTGATCCTGGTTCATAGTTACTTTGATAAAGAATATCACGCCAAACAAAGTCCTCAGTGATTCCTTCTTTAGTATCTGCATTAAAGGTAGGTCGTTGGGTGGTAGCGAGGATTTCACCGGTCTTTGCACTGACCAAGGTCGCGGTCATGTACTTACCTTTTACTTTTTCTAGAAAGGCATCCATCTGAGTTTCCATGAAAGATTGTAGCGGACTAGACAATGTTGTATAAACATCCTTGCCATCCACAGTTTGTTGCGATACCAGTTCTGTACCTGGTACGATATTTCCTACACGGTCTTTTTCATAGGTAATAATACCGTCTGTCCCAGCTAGAATGGTATTTAAAGAACTCTCCAAACCAGAAGTCCCTAACAAACTCTTACTACCATCCTCATTTTCATGAAGTTGGGCTAAGCCAATAAAGCTAGAAGCAAATTGTCCATTTGGATAGCTTCTGTTAGGGCTAGTTGTAAAGTCAATCCCTTCCACACTAGCATCTTTCAAATCTTTTTTAATAGCCATCATATTGGCATAGGTAATCCCATTTCCTTTTGCACCAAAGGAAACTTGGGTCAGATTTGGTTGAGCTAATTGCTCTTTCACATAAGCTTCATCCATATCCAAATACTTATGGAATACTTCAGCTACCTTATTAAACTGCGAATCCTCTACATAAAGAATTTTACCCGTTGCTGACTTGTATTTTTTATCAATAACAGCATAGACGTTATAAGAGGTCGCATCTTCAGCGATAGGCACTCCATTTCGGTCATAGATCGTCCCACGTTTGGCAGGTACTGTTCGAGTGGTTTGGTGAACCTTTTTAGCCTCTTTTACCAAGTCAGTACCAAATATATTACCTTTTGCGATAATATAAGCAAAATTGGCCAAAAAGAGGCCGAAAAGGGCAACAGCTAAAAAGCTGAGGTACTTGCCAACTATCCTACGGTTTTTTGCTGGAGACTTACGATTTTTTATCGCAAATCGGGTTATTTTTTCTGTCCATTTCATATCTTACTCCGCTGTTCGGATATTTTCATTATTCAATTTCAAATCTTTTTTATCTGCAATTTCTTTCAAGCGCTCGGAACGAATCAATTCATTCACTTCCTGCTTAGCATCATCCAGCTCTGTCTTCTTTTCCTCTATCTGCGCATTGATTTTTGTTAAATCACTTTGCACTTGCAAGAGCCGTGTCTGCATAAAGATAATGCTTACTGCTAAAACGAGAGCCGTAAAAGCGATGGAAAGATAAAAAGCCTTCTCCACACGTGAGAATTTTTTTATACGATTCTGCAAGAATTGACTGGTTGTTTCTTTCTTATCTACCATTTTTTCCTCTTACTTGTGAATTTTTCTGGCCACGCGCAACTTGGCTGAGTGCGAGCGGTTATTGGCTTCTAATTCTTCTGCACTTGGCAAGATTGGCTTACGGGATACCAATTCCATCTTGGGCTTGAGATCATCTGGGATGAAAGGCAAACCTTTGGGAACTTCAACTGTTGAAGCCTCCTTGAACAATTGCTTGGTCAAGCGGTCTTCTAATGAATGAAAGGTAATCACTGAAATTCTACCATCTAGAGCCAACATCTCCATAGCCTGCTGGATGGATTCATCTGCCGCTCCCAGTTCATCATTGACTTCAATTCGAATAGCCTGGAAAATCTGCTTGGCAGGATGGCCCTTCTTCTTGAGCTCCTTGGCAGGTTTGGCCGACTTGATAATTTCTGCTAACTCAGTCGTTGTCTCGATTGGCTTGACTTCACGTGCTTGTTCGATCTTACGCGCAATCTGTTTAGAGAATTTATCCTCACCATACTTGAAGAAAATACGAACCAAGTCATGATAGTCATAGTGGTTCACCACTTCATAGGCTGTCAGACTAGCTTCCTGATTCATCCGCATGTCCAGTGGCGCATCCTTTTTATAAGAAAAACCACGTTCACGCTGGTCCAATTGAGGACTAGACACTCCCAAGTCATAACAAATTCCATCAATTTCCTGAACACCAGCTTCGCGCAAACGTGCCTGTAAATGACGGAAGTTATCCTTGATAAAAGTCACCATCCCCTTCTCAATGTAGGAAGCCAAGCGTTTTTGCGCATTGTTAATGGCATTCTGGTCTTGGTCAAAGGCATAGAGATGGCCTTTTTCACTTAATTTACTTAATAAATATTCGCTATGGCCTGCTCCACCCAAAGTCGCATCAACATAGATACCGTCAGGCTTTACGTCGAGCATATCAATCGTTTCGTGGAGTAAGACCGTTACATGATGAAATTCTTTTGTCATATCTTATCTATTTTACCACAAATCTGACTAGCTTGCACTAGTCAGACAAATAGGTCAAAAACAAGTAAGATTTCTTTAAGAAATATGTCAAATATGCTTGACATTCGCGCCATAGAAGAATATAATATAGTCAAATATATACGACACAAATCAGAAAGGAGAACATATGAATCGTGTGAAAGAATTTCGCAAGGAACTGGGCATTTCCCAGCTCGAACTCGCCAAGGATATCGGTGTCTCGAGACAAACCATCAATATGATTGAAAACGACAAGTACAACCCAACCCTGGAACTTTGTCTCAATCTCGCCCGCAGCCTCCAAACTGACCTCAACAGTCTCTTTTGGGAGGAAGATTTTTAAAAAGGAGCAAACTCATGAAAAAAGAAACCTTTACTGAAAAACTGATCAAACGCATATACGGAATTTCTGGCCCTCTCGACGAACACAAACGACGCGAGGCTGATCGTATTGGCAATCAAGTCTTTATCATCCTCTTTTATCTGATGACGTTTGGGAATCTCATCCCCTTCGTCCTCGCTTATAAATACCCGCAAATTGTCGCTATCGGCTATCCAATCATTGTCTTTATGATTTCCATGATTTCTTCTCTCTATGTGCTCTCCCAAACCAAAAAAACAGGCATCACAGCTATTGATCCAGATATGCTGAGCGAGAAAGAAAGTAAGCAACTACACTACCCTGGTCTGAAAGCGGGTTTGTTTGTTGGTCTATTGATATTTTTTATAACACCTCTTCTCCATATACTGCTAGGTGAGAGCCAGGACTATCTTCAGTCTCTTCTCACTTTTAAAAATATTTTTTCAAGTATTCTCCATTCTTTCTTCTTCGGAGTGATTATACAAATTATCATCTCCCGTCGCATTGAAAAAGCTAAGAAAGATCAAGATGAGGATTAGGAGGTGCCCTATGAAATCATTACTAACTTTACTTACCTATCATCTTTTGTTCAGTTCTCTGTTCATCTTCATCATCGTTTCAGGGAACTTGCCAATCAGCGAGATATTCCTCGTGCTAGTCTTTGTTCCAGCACTTAACAAAGGACTGAATTATCTAAAGATTGACTCTCCAAAAACGCGCATACTCAACTTAGCACTATACTTTATAATTCTATCTTTTCCACAACTGATGCTCATATCAGGCAATTGGAAATATTATTTACTGCTTACTATCGCGAGCATTTCTTCAATCACTTATCTTTATCATCTCTATCAATTTGTAAAAGAAAGTCAGTAAAACCGCTCATTTAGGAGGTTACTATCATGAAAAAAGAAGACTTAACCACTCGCCTACTCCGAAATCTCTTTCACATCCAAGGCCCTTTTGATGAATGCCGGCAAGAGATTATCTACAAGGCTTGTGCCCGTTCCATGGTCCAAATCGTTTATTCTTCCTTCTTCCTCTTCTTGTTTTATCTGTTATTTGGACGCTTCATAGAAGCCGTTCGCTATGCCATGCCCTACGTTTACTCTGGACTCATTTTTTTCATTACTTTAAAAACTCAAAGAGCCGTCAAAGAACTCCACTTGGAAAAAGATGACAAGTCAGAAATCATCCTTAAAACCTACAGCAAAGCCCAAATCAAATTTAGGAGTTGGATTGTGTTTATCGGTCTTCAGATTGGTCTCTTTACCTTACTCATCTTTCATAAGGTCTTCGTTCAACAGATGTCCCTTTCAGATTTTGTGAAGTTGCTCATGCAATTCGATAAAAGTGTTCCTTTGCTGATGTATGGCCTGATTATCGGTAGCATTTTTGGAACCCTGACCTACGGATTTCTATCACTACAGGAGGAGAAAACTCCTAAAAATACCAAACAGAAGGAGAAAAGCAAGCAATGACTTCACTATACGATTTTTCAGTCTTGAACCAAGACCATCAAGAAACTCCACTAGAGACCTATCGTGGTAAGATTCTCTTGGTTGTCAACACTGCTACTGGATGTGGTTTAACGCCCCAGTACCAAGGACTTCAAGAACTCTATGATCGCTATCAAGAACAAGGTTTTGAGATTTTAGACTTCCCTTGCAATCAGTTTATGGGACAAGCACCAGGTAGTGCAGAGGAAATCAACGCCTTCTGTAGCCTACATTATCAGACCAGCTTCCCACGTTTTGCCAAGATCAAGGTCAACGGTAAGGAAGCAGATCCTCTCTATGTTTGGTTGAAAGAACAAAAATCTGGTCCACTAGGAAAACGAATCGAATGGAATTTCGCTAAGTTTCTCATCGGTCGAGATGGGCAGGTCTTTGAACGCTTCTCTTCAAAAACAGACCCAAAACAAATTGAAGAGGCGATACAAAAATTACTCTGACTTTTTTTGAATACATTCTTTCATTCAGTTTAATTCTTGAAAGGATGTATTTTTTTCTTTAAAAAGTGAAAGAATTTCTTTAAATTAGGTTTACTTTCTCTATTGCATTTCTTGGAACAATTTAGTATATTTGTTATGTTAAGGTTTTTAGGTTATTTTAAAGATTAAGATAACAATTTTAATTTTTTATTCTAAAATGAAAGCGCTTAAACAGAGGGGGTAATTAGTCTCAAACTATTGCACAAAATCTAACTATCGCTAAAGAAAATCGTTTCCAAGTCATACTTGGGCTCAGACAGTAGCTGACTGTCTTGATTCAAACTAGGAGTACATTATGAATCGATACCTTTTTGAAAAAGAGCAAACTTTTAGCATCAGAAAATTAACCGTTGGAGTTGCTTCGGTTATGGTCGGACTCGCTTTTTTTGCATCTGGTACAGCACTAGCTGACGAAGCAAAAATTGAAACTACAAGCTCTCAACCAAATGTAGAAAAATTGGCCGAAGTTGAAAAAACCAAACCAGAAGTCAAAAATGAAAGTCCTGTAATTTCTACACCTCAAGAGTCAGAGAAAGCAGAGAAAGCAGAAAAAACTGTTAAACCAGTAGAAGAGAAGACTGTAGCAGAAACTAAAACTACTGACTTGCTTCCTGAAGAAATCCACGATCAAGCTTATCCTGATGCACCCGTGAAAAACATAGATACTTCAGCAATCGTAGACAAGAAGGATAGTCCTAAAGTTGAGACAGAAAGCATTCTAAAAAACAAGGAAGAACTTCCAAAAGAAGCTGAAAATGGTAATCGTGCAATTATCAACGGTGGTCTAGATTTGAAGCACGTCCCTTATGAAGGACAACCTGCTACTGCTGCTAGTATGATTTACACTATTTACAATGGTGGTTCCCAACGCTATATCGTGTCTGGTTCTGGTATTTTTGTGGCACCAAATGTCATCTTGACTGTTGCCCACAACTTTTTAGAATCAAACCGTGATACAAAAGAAGGACATATTCGAGGCGGAGATTCTGCTAAGTTTTACTATAACCTCGGTTCTAATTCTGCTGTTCGCAATTCTCAACCTGTAACGGGTAATACTACTCTATTCAAAGAAGAAGATATTCATTTTTGGAACAAGAAAGAATTTGGAAAAGGATATCAAAATGACTTGGCTGCTGTTGTAGCACCTGTTCCTCTTCAAATCGCTAGTCCAAATAAAGCTGCTACCTTTGTTCCCTTGGCAGAAAATAAAACCTATCAACCTGGGGACCCTGTTAGCACGATTGGATATCCAACTGATTCAAGCTCACCTGAGCTCAAAAAACCAATTGTAGCTGGTCAACTTTACAAGGCTGATGGTGTCGTGAAATCTGTTGATAATTATGATGATAAAGGCTCAAAAGGCATCACCTATCATATGACTTCTGTTTCAGGCCTTTCAGGTGCTGGTATTATCAACGGTGATGGTAAAGTAGTCGGTGTTCACCAACACGGCACAATTGAAAACGGCATCCCTGACAAAGACCGCTTCGGTGGCGGAATCGTCCTCTCACCCGAGCAAGTAAAATGGGTAAAAGATATTATCGCTAAATATGGTGTCAAAGGTTGGTACCAAGGTGATAATGGGAAACGATATTACTTTACTCCTGAAGGAGAAATGTTCAGAAATAAAACTGCTGTTATTGGCGAAAATCAATATTCTTTCGATGAAAATGGTGTTGCGACACTCATTAAAGGAATCGATTACGGACGTGTAGTTGTTCAACACGTAGATGAAACTGGTAATCCAATCAAAACTGATGATACTTTTGTTGAAAAAACTGAAGTTGGAACAGCTTTTGATTATAACTTCAAAAAAGAAATCGCTAAGACTGACTTCTATACAAAAAATCAAGAGAAATACCAGATCGTCTCTATTGATGGCGTCGAAATCAACAAGCAACTCAAAGATGAGTGGACCT
>ERZ507021.419-NODE-419-length-11774-cov-17.0249_pt1 | contig 11774 bp, 9 predicted proteins | sample MGYA00512877_ERZ507021 | MGnify/ENA metagenome assembly ERZ507021 | reverse complement strand
CGATGGTAGTGTGGGGTCTCCCCATGTGAGAGTAGGGAACCGCCAGGTTATTATTAAGTAAAGAAGCCACCCTTTGGGTGGCTTTTTTGCGTTTGGGCGAAAAGAAAAATTATTCTGAATCCACTTCTCTCCGGATATCCTTTTATTAAAAAAGTCACCACGTGCCAGATACCAGACTCCCCGAACAATTCCCGGTAACCGGGAAATTCAGAACGCACTATCTTGTGGGTAAACTCTGCCGGGAGTCCTGGGTTCATGCAGCAGCTACAAATACCGGAAAAGCTGGCCTGATAAGCCGGATGGCTGGCGGGTTATATTACGCCGTCAGATACAGGAACTTCATAATATTAGTCATCGAAAGAAGTTTCAGTATTGGATAGCAGACTCATGAAAGCGCCCGGGCTGATGAACTGTCCGCAGCCTGCTCATCGATATGGTTTCCCGGCGAACAGGCCGGGCAGACCAGAGTGGTATTTATAAAGACATCTTTGCCATCCCTTTATCCCTCTGAATACAAAAAATCAGATAATTAATCGCCTTCCCGGAATCTGACTGTGACCAGAAAAATAATTCCGTTTGTATTTTATCTGTCATCACGATGATATTTTCATCATCATCCTGATAATCAGGTTAATAATGGTAGTCTGCAGATAATATAGATACTTATCTTAGTTGTTTCAGGAAAAGACAGAGGGTACGGCTACACAAGAGTAATAAATATTGCCGGGGATGACATCTGCAGGATAGGCTGTGTGAAATCAGTGAAAAAAAACAGCAGATAATGAATTGACCGGGATGCTCTGTGGTGGAAATGCATTGGCCGGTATTTCTGTGCCGGAATAGCGTTATCTGCTGTTTTTTCTGTGAATTAATTTTCCTGTAACTGTTTTATCCGCCAATTTGTCAGGTCAATCTGGCAGGCTTTCATGATATCGCCGGCACCACTACCACCGAGAGTTGCATCATAGCGATACCGGCACTCAGCATCGCGGAAAGTGATAAAGGCGGAGTGTGACAAATTCAGTGACTGAATGGTTTTTTCACTTCCGGCTGAATGGAGTGATGCAATTTCCTGTTTTTGCTGTGCCAGAATCGTATTCAGCCGGGTATTTGCGGCATTCAGTTTTGCACCCAGGCAGCCTGCAATTTTTGTCCGTGGACTGATAGCATTGTTCCAGCGGACTTAATCCTTTCTCTTCCGCCACCGTTACAGCGGAAAAGCTGATGCTCAGACCGACGATACCCGGTATTACAGCAGTGCGGGATAAATTCATGCTTATTCCTTATTTCAATCCTGTTCGTTACTGTCCGGCTGACAGATGAAGATTCCGGCAGATGTATTTCTAATCCTGCTTATCATAGGTTTCCCCTGTGCCATAAGGGTATAAAATAATACCACTTTCCGGGTCTTTAATGTCTGCGGGTAACCGTCCGGCGGGATAATTAAGCGGGCGGCCGTTTTTACCGGAGAATAATGTCCGTAAGCCGCTTCGGATATTCGTTTCCAGTGCGTTACGCTGACCATTTGTAATATCAAATCCGGTAATACCATAGATAGCAATATTGGCTTTTACATTACTCAGACTCGCAATATCGTATGGATCCCGTGAAGATATCACGACTAAGGGAATGCCTGCTTCATTAGCGGAGTTGATGATAAATTGTGCATTCGTATCACGTTCCCGAAGGTTATAAGTAACCAGTACAATAAAATCCTGCCCGCTGATCATAGCGTTTACTTTCTTTTCAGAGAGTGTTTTCTTATCTGTTTTTATTTTTTGTGCAGTGACATGAATACGGGTTTCCGTTTCCCGTGCAATATCATTTAGATGTTTTTTAATTAATTGATTACGGGGATATTCACCGGAGATTACCAGAATTTTATTTTCCGGTTTCAGTTGGTAAGGCAGGGTGCCGTCATTTTTTATAATAGTAACAGCCTGCTCCGATACCTTATTTTCCAGATTTTTATGCTGCGCTGAAGCGACAATTTTTTGTGCCTTCACCGGATCCGCAGGTGCCCCGCTGAGGGCTTTATTCAGCTTCATCAGAACCACCCGTTTTGCCGATTCATCAATACGTTGCTGCAGTTCCGGGTTTCTTTGTGCCTGTTCATCCAGATAGCGGTATAAATTGTCAAGACGCTTAACCGCTTCTTCATCCCACATTTTTACCGGCATCAGGATAATATCTGCACCTGCGGACAGTGCGTGCTCAACAGCAAAATTGAGCTCAAAGTTATCGGTGATGGCTTTCATATCCATGGCATCCGTAATTATCAGTCCCTGAAAGTGAAGTTCTTTGCGTAATATGCCGGTCAGGATAGATTTTGATAATGTGGCTGGTGTACCTGCTTCTGAACCGTCACGGGTTTTTATTTTTGTGTCATCCAGTGCCGGAACAATAATATGTGCAGTCATAACCGCATCTGCACCATGTTGCAGCGCATAAATAAATGGCGGTAATTCTGTTTGCCGCCAGGTTTTTTCATCTGATGTGACAACCGGAAGGGCGACATGTGAATCTGCAGAGACATTGCCGTGTCCGGGGAAATGTTTCAGAGCAGTGATAAGTCCGTATTGATGAATACCACGGATATAGGCGGCTGACAGGATTTCTGTCAGCTCTTTTCTGTCAGAATACGCCCGTACACCAATAACCGGGTTATTTTGATTATTATTGATATCCACAACCGGACCAAAATTCATATTAAATCCCAGAGCAGATAACTCACTGCCATGAATTTCACCGGTTAGTCTTGCTGAATCCGGGTCACGTGTAGCTCCGAGAGCCATATTTCCGGGCATTTCTGTACCAACCCGCAGCCGGGTTATATAACCACCTTCCTGATCAGTGCTGATAAATAACGGAAGACGGTAACGGGAAGACTGAATATCATTGATCAGTTTTACTGTCTGGGGTGTATCAATTAAATTTTCCCTGAATAATACAACGCCGCCTAACCGGTAACGATAGATAATATCTCTGATATCGTTATTTATATTGATCACAGGAACAGGAACCGGACTCCGGAATATATCCCAATAGCGAAAATCAAGCATCATCAGCTGACCAATTTTTTCTGTCTGACTCATGGATGCAACAATGTTTTCTGCTGTCTTTTCCGGTTCTTTTTTCAGTGCATCGATATCTGAAGGAGTCAGAGGTGCTGCGATAATTTGAAAACTGAATAATATAAATAACAGCAATGCCTTTTTCATAATGACATCCTTTTCATGATGTTTTCAGCTGTTTATTGTGGCCGGTTATTTTTATTTTCTGAGCTATCAGATTGCTGATAGTTCTTTTCATCCTGATAGCTCCATCCGGCGAATTTTTACTCTGATTTCTGTTTGTCAGCAGGATATAACGGTCAGATAAGGAAATCAAAAAATGATGTAAAAAACAGCACTGCAAATGTCATCTGCGGCGTACTTTTAGTGAATTCAATGACAGCTTCAGCGGCGATAACCTGGCCGGTATCAAGCCGGGCTCAGGTGATGACGGGAAGCGGATTCCCGGTCAGGGCAGGATGTTGTTGATCCTGATTAAACGGTTGAGTGAATTGAAATTAATAAAGGTAATGCTGAATTTAAACTAACCGGAAATAGTGGTATGGCTGGTTTGGGGATTAAATATTAGTTTTTAATTTTTGTTTTTATCAGATAAAAAGCCATGCCGTTTCACCGGTATGGCTATTTTTAATATTATTATTAATGTGTGGCAGTCTCTTTCCGGGGTAATGCAGAGGCCGGAACCCCGAATAGTTTGTCAAACGCCCAGTTAAAGAAAAATGTATAAATCGGAATAAAAATAATCAGGGCAAAATCCAGCAGGAAAGCCTGTATTAAACTGACCGATAACCACCATGCAATCAGCGGAATAAGGAAAACCACCAGCGTCAGCTGAAACAGAACGGCGTGTACGAATCTGCGGCGGAATGTCCGGATACGGGAAATCTGGCGGGATTCCCAGAATTCAAACAATGTATTAAAGATAAAATTCCAGCTGACGGCGATGGTGGTAATTGCCAGCGCCAGCGGCCCGGTTACACCGGCTGAATTACCGGAGAGTATGGCCAGCGCAACTGATGAAATGACCCAGCCGATGAGCTCGTAAGCGGTGATAAAGACCAGTTTTCGTTTTAAACCTTGCATATTGATATCCTGCTGCTGTTTACTGTAAAGAATGCAGGGAAAGTAAATCAATAGAGATGATAATAAAAGTCAGCTACTATCAGATTTTCTGACAGGAAGGAGGGGGTATGCCGTTTAACAGTGATAACTTGCAGCTTTTTCTGACGGTGCTGGAGAAAGGATCATTTTCAGCCGCCGCAAGAGCGCTGCACCGCGTGCCGTCAGCGGTCAGTATGGCGGTCAGTAATCTGGAAGCTGAACTGGGTTTTGCACTGTTTGAACGTTCGGGCAGGGCACCGGTACCGACAGAAAGAGCCCTGGCGCTGGCACCGTATGCCAGAGAGATAACGGATAAAATTCATCAGCTGAATGTGTTTACCCGCGAGCTGACGCAGGATGTGGAGAGCACACTGGCGGTGGGGGTCGCAACCTGTGTGAATCCGCAGGACTTGTTTTCTGCTCTGCAGATACTGAATCAGCGTTATCCGTTGCTGAAAACAGAAATTTTATCCGGGTCACAGGATGACATTCTGCCGCTGCTGCATCAGGGGCGGATCCAGCTGGCACTGGTTTTCGGCGGGCTGTATGTGGATCCACGCGAGCAGTTTCACTGTATCGGTCATGAAGCTCTGGTGGCCACCATTTCAGCCACGCATCCTTCTTTATCTCAGCAACAGTCTGTTTATATTGAGGATTTGGTACAGGCAAAACAAATCGTTATTGCCAGTCTTCACCATTCTCTCACTGATGTGCGTTCACAGATGGCGACGAAAACCTGGCAGACTGATAATTTTTCGGTGGCGCTGGGACTGGTTAAAGCGGGTATCGGCTGGGGGAATTTGCCGGAATCCATGATCCGGGCGGAAGTGGCGTCCGGGACACTGAAAGTCCTGTCATTCCGCAATACCCGCAACGGTCTGGTGCTGCCGGTGCATATTGTCAGCCGGAAAGGGGATGTGCTTAAACGTGGTGCTCAGGAGTGCATCGGGCTGCTGACGGAAAGCCGTGTGTCTGCGGGAAATTAGTTGTTATGATAACGGGATAAATCAGCAGAGAGGAAAAGCGTATGTTTGAAATCCGCGATTTACAGGTTATCCAGGGCGGAAAAACATTGTGGGACGGCCTTTCTTTCCGGCTGAATGCCGGTGAGCGTCTGGGGATCTCCGCACCCAGCGGGTTCGGGAAAACAACGCTGGGGCGGGTCCTGGCGCAGTGGCAGCAACCGCATGCCGGGGAACTGCTGCTCGACGGCAAACCGCTACCGAAAGCCGGCTATTGTCCGGTACAGCTGGTACCGCAACATCCTGAGAAGTGTTTTAATCCGTACCGTACGACCGGTGCCGGGTTATATGATGCCTGGAAACCGGATGCGGAATGGCTGGAAAAGCTCAGCATTGAGCCTCACTGGCTGGAACGTCGTCCGGATGAGTTGTCCGGCGGGGAACTGGCGAGAATCGCACTGCTGCGGGCGTTAGATCCGCGTACCCGTTTCCTGATCGCCGATGAGGTGACCGCGCAACTGGATGCACATATTCAGGCACAGATCTGGCAGGTGCTGATTGAAGAATCAGAGAAACGGCCGCTCGGGCTGGTGGTATTCAGTCACAATAAGGCGTTGCTGGAAAAGGTCTGCACATCGGTATGGATTGCCGGGGAGCCGGAAGAGGGCCTGCTGTCTGATGTGGCAGTTTGACTTTTCCGTCCGGTGGCATAAAAATACGAAGCTGATAAATAATAATGATAATTATTACTGATTTTGAAGGATCAGCGACGTGAAAAAAACTCTGCTTTGCTGCGCGGCATTTTCTGCATTTTCCGCGCAGGCCTCTTCTTCCTGTCAGTCACTTTCCGTTCCGGATGAAAAACAGACGATGACGATTACCGGCACATTTGATCACAACGGACAGGCCTGTGTGCAGTTGCCGTTGTCAGAAAAACAGGTAGTGATTGCGGAAAGTGAGAATATCCGTGATTTGTCACTCTATGACAGTCAGATGACACCCCGCCGGACGCTGCTTACCGACAATCCTGTCACAGAAATGCAATCTGTGACATTCACATTACCGTTTGATGACACCTGGACACTGACCTCACAGGGTGTACCGGGCTCTGAATGGAAGTTGGCGCTTACTAACTACCCGTATCAGCCGGTAGCTGAAAACATCTCCCTGCCGGTGGACAGTGTGCGCCTGCAACAGCTGATAACGCTGGTTAACGGGGGCGATACCTCGGCTTTCTGGCAGGCGGTGACAGAAACCCCGTTGGTTGAGGAGTATGACGAGCACCACAAGCGGATCACGTTTCTCTGGCGTGGTGCAAAAGTGAATGCTTACATACTTGGCGCACCTTCCGGACAGCATGATCCGATGGCCAGACTGAATGATACCGATATCTGGTATCGTTCCTACATTGTTCCCGCAGAGACTGTCAGTCAGTATAAAATTGCCCCGGATATTCCGCAGCTTGACCGTTCCGTTGAAGGCGCCCGCCGCAAAGCGCTGCTGAGCACTGCACAGGCGGATCCGCGTAACCCGCTGAGTGCGGGTGCAGACGGGGCAGATGAATTCAATCGCCATGCCATTATTGCGTTAGATAACAACAGAGTGTGTGATTTCCGGACGCGCGGACAACAACCGGTTTTTGGTACGGTGACGCTGCATCAGCTGCACAGCGATATCCTGAATAATCAGCGGGAAATTGCGGTGTATACCCCGCCGGAGCCGGGGGAGGAGCCCTGGTTGCTGGTACTGTTTGACGGGCAGATATACCGCAAAAACTATCATATCGTCACATTTATTGACCAATGGGTGAAACGCGGGGAAATTCCGCCGCTGTATGTGGTGATGGTGGACAGTATCAGCAGTGAGCAGCGCGGCAAAGAGCTGCCGCCGAATGAGCAATTCCCGCAGTTTCTGGATGAAGAGCTGATGCAGTGGCTGGCACAGAAGGGTATTAATATCCCGCCGGGGCGGACCATTGTTTCCGGCAGCAGTTACGGCGGTCTTGCGTCTTCCTGGAATGCGATGAAATTACCTCACCGTTTCGGCAATGTGCTGAGTATGTCCGGATCTTACTGGTGGTCACCGGAGGGAGAGCCGCCGGAATGGCTGATTCGCGAGTTTGCAGGTACTCACAAACTTCCGCTGCGGTTTTTCCTTGAGGCCGGTGTGTTTGAAACCCGTGCCGGTGCCGGCGGGATTTTGCATAACAACCGGGCGCTGTATCAGGTTTTACAGGAAAAAGGTTACGAGGTTACCCGTGAGGAGCGCCCGGGCGGACATGACTATGTCTCATGGTGCGAAACTCTGCATTCCGGGCTGATGTATCTGACTGACACAAAGAGGTCACAATAGTGTCACGCTGATGTCATAAGAGCGGATTAGGCTGTCCTGCGTTGATAACTGACTATTTTATTAATGACAAGGATTCTGCTCATGCTTCATGCGACGATGAAAACACGGGTTGCAGCTGCCGTTCTGGCACTGCTGACAGGCTCTGCATTACCGGCAGTTGCAGCGGGGAATGCAGATGCCATTCTGGCACAGGATCGCGCCGCCAAAGGCAATATCACGGAGTTCGGCGGTGCCCGCCGTCTGTCATCCGATCAGACTGAGGCGCTGAAAGCGGCTATCGGTCAGACCAAAGCAAAAAATGTGATTCTGTTTATCGGCGACGGTATGGGGGATTCCGAAATTACCGTGGCGCGTAACTATGCAGAAGGGGCGGGCGGCGTGTTTAAAGGGATTGATGCTCTGCCGCTGACCGGCCAGTACACCACATATGCGCTCGACAAGAAAACACAGAAACCGAATTATGTTACTGACTCCGCTGCCTCCGCGACTGCCTGGGCATCCGGGGTGAAAACCTATAACGGTGCGCTGGGCATTGACGTCACCGGCAAGCCACACACCACCATTCTCGAGCTGGCAAAGAAAAACGGCAAAGCGACCGGGAATGTCACCACATCTGAAATTCAGGATGCCACACCAGCCGCACTGATCTCACACATCAGTCAGCGTAAATGCTACGGCCCGGAAGAAACTGCCGAGCGCTGCAGTGCGGATGCGCTGGAAAACGGCGGATTGGGCTCTATCAGTGAGCAGTTGCTGAATGCCCGTGCGGATGTCACGCTCGGCGGCGGCGCGAAAAGTTTCCGTCAGACAGCCAAAGCCGGGGACTATGCCGGGAAAACCCTGGAAGAGCAGGCAGCGGCACGCGGCTATCTGGTTGTGAAGGATGCCAAATCGCTGGCGGATGTGAAAGCGGCAAATCAGGATAAGCCGGTGCTCGGTTTATTCAGTGACGGCAATATGGAAGTGGCGTGGGAAGGCCCGAAAGCGTCCTACCGCGGCAACCTCGACAAACCTGTTGTGGAGTGTAAGCCAAGTTCAAAACTGGATCCGAATGCCCCGACACTGGCTCAGATGACTGAAAAAGCCATTGATCTGCTTAAAGATCATGATAACGGCTTCTTCTTACAGGTGGAAAGCGCCTCTATCGATAAACAGGATCACGCGGCAAACGCCTGCGGCCAGATCGGCGAAACTGTCGCGCTGGATGAAGCGGTACAAATCGGTATGGAATACGCGAAAAAACATGGTGATACGCTGGTGATTGTGACCGCTGATCATGCTCATTCCAGCCAGATTATTGAAGCGGATGTAGTCTCACCGGGTCTGACTCAGGCACTGCTGACCAAAGACGGCAGCGTGATGGCAGTTAACTACGGTAACTCGGAATCAGATTCGCAGGAGCATACCGGTGCCCAGCTGCGTGTGGCGGCTTACGGTCCGGGTGCGGCGAATGTGGTGGGTCTGACGGATCAGACAGATTTGTTCTTCACCATGCGGGATGCGATGGAACTGAAGTAATCTGCGGTACCTGATATTCACACTGTTCTGAAGTGATTTTCTTCATGTTGATTGCATCATTTTGCTGATTTCAGCAGTGGCTGCCGCCGGTACTCTGTGCCGGCGGTTTTTTATTATTTTTTGTAACATGATGATTTTTGAAATATATTTACCATAAGGTATACTTATCCGATGTCCCGGCTCCGGGACAGATATCCTGTATTCCGTAAAACTGTGTGTTTTATGCGATTTTTTCTTCTGATGGCGGCGGTGTTTATTACCATTATCACATTGTGGCACAGTGCCTGTGTGATATACCGTTGATCTGATCGTTTTAACGGGACCTTATGCTGACGAAAACACTATGCTGACATTACTCCATCTTCTTTCATCGGTTGCGCTGCTGGTCTGGGGGACACACATTGTCCGGACAGGGATTATGCGTGTCTTCGGCGCAGATCTGCGGCGGCTGCTCGGAAAGAGCATCCGGAAAACATCACGGGCGTTTCTCGCCGGTCTGGGGGTGACTGCGCTGGTGCAGAGCAGTAATGCCACCGCATTGCTGGTGATTTCGTTTGTGGCACAGGGCATGATAGCGCTGCCGCCCGCCCTGGTGATTATGCTGGGGGCGGATGTCGGGACGGCGCTGATGGCACGGGTGCTGACGTTTGATCTCTCCTGGCTCTCACCTCTGCTGATCCTGGCGGGGGTTACTACGTTTCTCAGTCAGAAAAAGAGCCGGACCGGGCAACTGGGGAGGGTCGGTATCGGGCTGGGTCTGATTATCCTGGCGCTTCAGCTGATTGTGGCTTCCGCAGAACCGATCACACAGGCGTCCGCTGTTCAGGCTATTTTCACCTCACTGAGCGGGGATGCGGTGCTGGCGCTGCTGGTGGGCGCACTGTTCGCCATGGTCAGCTACTCCAGCCTGGCGGCGGTGCTGCTGACGGCCACACTGAGTGCCACCGGCCTGGTGCCGCTGCATATCAGTCTGGCGATCGTCATCGGCTCTAACCTCGGCAGCGGCTTCCTGGCCATGCTGAGCAGCCGCGGTCAGAATGCGGTTGCGCGTCAGGTGGTGCTCGGCAGTATGCTGTTCAAACTGATTGGCTGTGTGCTGGTGCTGCCGTGGGTGAAACCGCTGGCGCTCTGGGTCGGCCAGTACAATCTGCCGGCGGCGGAAGTCGTTATTTATTTCCATGTGGTCTATAACCTGGTCCGCTGTGTGCTGATGCTGGCACTGGTGAAGCCGATGGCACGGCTGTGTCAGCGTCTTATCGCCGAACCGGAGGCGGAAGAGGACAGCGCAGCGCCCCGTTATCTGGATCAGAGCGCGCTGGATACTCCTTCTCTTGCGCTGGCTAATGCGGTACGGGAAACCCTGCGGCTGGGGGATGTGATTGAGCAGATGCTTCAGCGTTTTGACAGTCAGCTGGCGGGTAAAGGTGAGCAGAAACGACTGATCAGCCACCTGGAAGAAGAAGCAGAGATGCTGCACAGCAGTATCAAACTCTATCTGGCGCAGTTACAGCAAACCGAACTGGGGGAAAGTGATTCCCGGCGCTGGGCGGAGGTGATTGATACCGCGATGTCACTTCAGCAGTCCTCCCTGATTATCGGGCGGATGTCCCACGATGTGGCGAATCAGACGGCGGATCCGCAGCGTGTTTTCTCGAAAGACGGCTACAGTGAACTGACCACCATGATGTCACGGCTGCAGAATAACCTGAATCTGGCGATGTCGGTATTTGTTTCCGGGGATGTGGATAATGCACGGCGGCTGCGCCGGGCAAAACACCGGTTCCGTCTGCTGAATCAGCGTTACTCTTTTGCTCATGTGGAGCGGCTGCATGTCAATAATCTGCAGAGCATCGGCAGCAGCCGGTTACATATCGGGCTGCTGGGGGATATGAAGCGTCTGAACTCGCTGTTTTGCTCTGTGGCCTATCATGTGTTAGAAGGTGTCGCAGATATAAAAACAGAGACAACAAATGATGACACTTCTCACGAGACAGCTTGAACGGCAGGAAATACCGTGCATTTTTATCAGCACCCGGGATGTGAACTGATCGCAAAGCCTGATCCGGCGCTGTTTGCCCTGGAACCGGAAGACATTCATTTTGTGTCTCTTTTCCGGAACTGATCATTTAACACATTAATATCTGTTCAATTTATAGACGCATTAATTATAGGTGTATGATTTTCAGGTATATAATCATGCGCCTTTTTTGCATTTTATGCGAAAAAACGGTTGCAACAGGCGGCAGATTATTTATGATAACAGTAATGATTCTCATTTCGTTATTGTAAGGAGTGGCTGTGATGCAAATCAAACACCCGCTTTCATCGTTTTTCTGGCAGCAGTTAACCGGGGTCGGTGGCATGATGCTGGCGCTGATACCGGTCGTGTTGTTTTTATCACAGGGGCATGAACAGGATGCTGCCCGTATTGCATTAGCAGTGGTGATTCTGCTGACAATGCCGATGCTGTATAACCGCGTATTGCGTCATTTCCTGCTGATTCCGGCAGGGATTGCATTCGTTTTGGGAAGTCTGCTCTGGTTCGAGCATCTGAGGATGTGATATCCGGGAAGTGATGTCAGAAGATTGTCATAACAGTGGTGCGAAGGGGGGGACTTGAACCCCCACGTCCGTAAGAACACTAACACCTGAAGCTAGCGCGTCTACCAATTCCGCCACCTTCGCCCAGTGCGAGCAATATCAACGTGGTTTTTGGTGCGAGGGGGGGGACTTGAACCCCCACGTCCGTAAGGACACTAACACCTGA
>ERZ507021.410-NODE-410-length-12034-cov-4.43543_pt1 | contig 12034 bp, 6 predicted proteins | sample MGYA00512877_ERZ507021 | MGnify/ENA metagenome assembly ERZ507021 | reverse complement strand
CGGATTTTTTGGGAAAAATATGCTAGTGAACCCGCTGCTGCTACGGACTACTTATTTGCCTTATCACGCCGCAGTAACTACATTAAGACACGTGAAATTGGTCAAAATATCTCGTTTCCGGTCACGACAAAATATGGGGCGTTACAAATCACGATAAATTTGTCGAAACCAGAAAAAGATCCCAAGATGATTGCAGCAGCGTTGCAGGCTCAAAAAAATACGCCCGTCAATTATCCAGTGTCGCAATTATCCCATGATAATGAAGGCTACTGGGGGCGACTAGATTATCCAGCACGGGCAAATCATCGGGTGGTGGCGTTGACGTTGGGTGGGGAACCTTGGTTTTTCCAATATTCACCGTATGCCTATTTTAATGAACACGCAATTATCTTTTCAAAAACGATTCGACCAATGCGTGTCGATGTGGCGCATTTGGCAAAATTATTAGAATTTGTCACGTTATTTCCGGATTATTTTATCGGGTCCAATGCGGACTTGCCCATTGTCGGTGGCTCTATTCTAACGCATGATCATTTCCAGGCGGGACGCTACGACTTACCAATGGCTCAGGCTACCATTAAGACGCCAATCACGCTGCCGGGGTGTCAAGTTGCGTCAGCTGGGGTGTTAAATTGGCCGATGACGGTGATTCGTTTGGCCGATGAAAACCAAGCCAACTTGCTACAAGCTGCCCAACAAATTATGACGACTTGGGCGCATTATAGTGATCCTGCGTTAGACATTCGTGCTTTTGATGCGCAGGGCGAACGGCATCATACCGTAACGCCCATTGCGCGCTATCGTGACGGACGCTACGAACTTGATTTAGTGTTGCGGGATAATAACGTATCGGAGACGTATCCTGATGGTATTTTCCATCCCCACGCCGATGTCCAACATATTAAACAAGAAAATATTGGTTTAATTGAGGTCATGGGCTTGGCGATCTTACCACCAAGGTTAAAGACCGAACTTGAGGTTGTTAAGGCCTACTTATTAGGCCAAGTTGACCAGGTGGCACCAAAGCATCAATTGTGGGCTGAAACATTGCGTGCCAACACCACCATTACACCCGAAAATGTCAACGCTATCATTGATGACAGTGTCGGACACATTTTTGAGCGGGTCTTAGAAGATGCGGGTGTCTATAAACATGACGCTGTCGGAGAAGCTGGTTTGGCGCGTTTCCTGCAGGCCGTGGCCCAAAATGTACAAGTATCAGATTAAAAAGTTGAAAGGGAAATCATCATGGAAATTTTAACCCAACCGTTTGGTGCACAAGCAATAAGCTACACCTTAATCAACGATCATGGCGTGGCCTTAAGTGTAACGGATTTTGGCGCACGAATTGTGAGTTTGCGCGTGCCACTTGCGACTGGTGAACGTGAATTGGTATTAGGTTTTGATAGTGCGGAAGAATATCAACAAAAAGATACCTTTATTGGGGCCACAATTGGCCGTGTTGCTGGTCGAATTGCTGGGGCACATTGGGCACACGATGGTGTCGATTACCAGTTTGAAGCCAATGAAAATGACAACACCTTACACAGTGGTGTGATTGGTTTTGACCAACGCTACTGGCAAGCTGCACCACAGGTGACGGCAACAGAGGCAAGGGTTGTGTTTACTTATGTCAGTGAAGACGGGGAAAATGGTTTTCCTGGTCAAGTGACGGTAAACGTGACCTATGCTTTGGCTAATGATAACGTCTGGCGGTTAACGTATGAGGCTGTGACAGATACGCCAACACTCTTTAACCCAACGAACCATGTCTACTTTAACTTGACGGGTGACCCATCGCAAAGTGTTGCAGCACATCAACTTAAGATTGCGGCTGATACCTTTGCGCCAATTGGTGACAAGAATTTAACGACTGGGGAAATACGGTCAGTAGCTGGGACAAGTTTTGATTTTCGTGCGGCAAAACCAGTTGGTACGACGATTGAGAGTACCGATGACCAACATCAACGGGTTGGTCATGGGCTTGATCATCCATTTTTGCTACAAGATACACAGGGGGCACCGCAAGCTGAACTGCTATCACCAGATGGTTTGGTGGGCGTTGCCATGACCACGACGGCACCGGCAGTAGTGGTCTTTACGGGTAATTTTGGTACAGATTTCACGCTGCCAATGCGCCAATCACAGTTGAAAAACCATGGCGGTATTACGCTAGAGACGCAAGCAGTACCTGGCGCTGAACGTTTTGCGCAATACGGAGATATTGTCCTCACGCCGGCATCACCTTATCAGCAAGTTACCGAATTTAAGCTGGACTTTTAAAGTTGGCAACCTAAAGGAGATCACATGACAACACTACAGACGATTTTGGCACGTCGCGATTGGGAAAATCCGGTCGTGACCCAATGGCATCGCTTGCCGAGTCATACGGATATGACCTATGATCGTCCAGATCAAGGACAATCAGGTAGCCAAATCCAATCATTGAACGGGACTTGGAGATTTAATTATTTTACGCATCTTGATGCTATTGATGATACATGGCGTATGCAAGATTTACCGGATGCGACGACCATTACGGTACCAGGCAACTGGCAATTAGCCGGTGATTATGACGTGCCGTTGTATAGTAATGTGGCCTATCCGTTTCCTGTAACGCCACCAATCGTGCCTGACGAAAACCCAGTGGGTGCTTATTCAAAGACCATTCAAGTCGATGAAGCGTGGTTGGCTGACTCAAAAGAGACACATATTGTCTTTAATGGTGTCAGCTCGGCATTTTATCTTTGGGTTAATGGGACTTGGATCGGGTACTCAGAAGATAGCCGGTTACCCGCCGAATTTGATTTAACGCCCCACCTAGTAGCGGGAGAGAATCGTATCGCTGTTTTGGTTTTGAAATGGAGTAAAGCGAGCTATTTTGAAGATCAAGATATGTGGCGACTTTCGGGTATTTTTCGAGATGTTGAGCTGGTGAACATGCCCAAGGTGCGTTTGTCAGACTTTGCGATTGATACCCAGTTAGCGGATGATTTGGATGATGCTGTGGTGACAGTACGTTCGGAAATTGGTGACGTAGCGAATCAGGCATTACAAGTATGGGCGACTTTGTCTTGGGACGGCTTAGAAATCGCGTCAGATGAGACAACATTTGGCAATGACTTGGTGGATGAACGTGGCGCGAATGCACACGAAGCAACCTTGTCGCTACCAGTGCATCAGCCGAAACTGTGGTCAGCAGAAATCCCACAGCGCTATGACTTAACGCTGACATTATTTGATGGCGACACAGTTTATCACACAGAAACCAAAAAAATTGGTATTCGCCGCGTTGATATCAAGGATGGGCTCTTGCGTTTAAATAACCAGCCTTTGCTCATTCGTGGGGTCAATAAGCATGAATTCACGCCAGAGACGGGTTATTATGTCGATGAAGCGACGATGTTAAAAGATATTCGCTCACTTAAAGAGCATAATTTCAATGCCGTCCGGTTGTCACATTATCCTAATGACCGCCGTTGGTATGAGTTATGTGATCAGTACGGGTTGTATTTAGTCGATGAGGCAAACATTGAAACCCACGGCATGACGCCGATGAACCGGCTAACCAATGATGCCACTTACTTACCACTGATGATGGCTCGCGTGACACGGATGGTCAAGCGTGACTACAATCACCCCTCAGTCATTATTTGGTCACTGGGGAATGAGTCAGGTTACGGCCATAATCATGATGCAATGTACCAATGGTTAAAACAAGTGGATCCGTCACGACCAGTGCAATATGAAGGTGGCGGGGCTGATTCACCAGCAACCGATATTATTGCGCCAATGTATGCGCGTGTGGATCAAGACCAAGTCGCGCCTGTGAATTCAAAATGGTCGATTAAAAAGTGGGTCAGTCAACCTGGCGAAACTCGGCCCCTCATTTTGTGTGAATATGCGCACAGTATGGGTAATAGTTTAGGTGGTTTTGCCAAATACTGGGACGCTTTTGAACAGTATCCACGCTTACAAGGTGGCTTTATCTGGGATTGGGTTGATCAAGGGTTGTTGAAAAATGAGACGACTGGTGAGTCATTTTACGCTTATGGTGGTGACTTTGGGGACCACCCCAATGATCGGCAATTTAGTCTGGATGGTTTGCTTTTCCCAGACCGGACACCAAAGCCAGCCTTACTGGAAGCGGCATTTTGTCAGCAGTACTTTGGCTTTTCGCTTGTTCGGACACCGACGGGTCACCCCGAAGCGTTACAAGTTACTAGCAAGCATCTGTTTAAACATGTGGATGATGCGGTTTTGCAGTATCAGTGGGTGATCAATGGCATACCTCAACCGCTGGCGAGTTTGCCACTTGATTTACCAGCTGGGGATACTGTGACGGTACCCGTAACGGTGCCACAGGTTGCGACTGGTGATGTGACTTTAAATGTAGCCATTATTCAGCAAACACCTGATGGCATTATTCGGCCACAGACACGCTTGGCTTATGATCAGTTTGTGATTCAAAATCGCCCATTAAAACCAGCCGTGCCTGACGTGACGACAAGTTTACCACCGGTAGTTGAACAAACGGCCGAAACTGTTACCATTACGGCAGGTCAACACCAGTTTGTCTTTGATGCTACGCGAGGTTGGTTAACACAATGGTATTTTTCCGGGGTCAGTCAGCTTTTGACGCCGTTAAAAGATCAGTTTACCCGTGCGGCAATTGATAATGATATTGGCGTGAGTGAAGTCGGGCGTGTTGATCCAAATGCCTGGTATGAAAAGTGGCGTGCTAGTGGTTATGACCAATTGCAACCACGGTTGGGTGCGTTTGACGTGACAGCCAACGATCAGGGCGTCTTGGTAACGACGACACATGATTTTCTGTCACCAATTGATCAGCATGTGATGTTACAGTCAACTAAGCGTTACCAAATTTCACCAACCGGTGCGTTAGATTTGCAAGTTGATGTTTGGCGACAGATTGCTGACCCTGAACCAGCCCGAATTGGCCTGAATGTCCAATTAGCGACGGTACCAGAACAAGTGAACTACGATGGGCTTGGACCAATGGAAAATTACCCAGACCGTCGGGCAGCAGCGACCAAAGGCCACTGGTCAGCATCATTAGCTGACTTATACACGCCTTACATTTTCCCAAGTGAAAATGGGTTGCGTACAGCTGTCACGCGTTTGCAATTTGGCCAACATGATCTGCAAAGCACGACAACGTTGGCCTTTAATCTGTTACCGTATAGTCCGCAACAGTTGGCAAGCACGACACACCGTCATTTGCTCAAACCAGAGGCTGGTGTGTGGCTCAACTTAGATGGTGCGCATATGGGTGTCGGTGGGGATGATTCTTGGTCACCAAGTGTGTCACCGGAATACCTGTTATCTGGCGAGCATTACCATTATGCGTTGCATTGGCAATTGCATGACCAACTTTAAATGAAAAATGAGCGCTTTTAAAAGCTGTGTGCTTCGGAACACAGCTTTTTTTGTTGGTTAAAACCGGTGATTCACGTGCTTTTCTCGGCCTGTTGGAGTTTTTTGATGCGGCGTTTTAAAGTTGAGACGCTAATACCCGTTTTTTTGGCCACTTGTTGATACGATAGGCCATTTTGATGTTGCTGATAGGCGGCTAAAATTTCCATATCGGAATAGGTCTCTTTACGCCCTTCACGAAAATGGGGATTATGGCGTCGGGCATAAGCCTTGCCTTCCTGTGTCCGGGTCAAAATCAGATCACGTTCAAACTGCGCAAAAGCAGAAAAAATGGTGAAAATTAGCTTACCCGTGGGACTTTCATCAATCAAGCCTAGATTTAAGATGTGGATGGCGACCCGTTGATCAAATAAATGTTGCATGACTTCGAGGGCCTCGTGGGTATTTCTGGCGAAGCGATCTAGCTTGGTCACAACAAGCATATCGTGAGGTTGTAACGTTTTTAAGAGTGTGTCAAAAACCGGCCGTTCAGTGGTTGTGCCGGTATATTTTTCTTTGAAAATTTGGTCAACACCAGCCTGGGTTAACTGCGCAACTTGGGCTTCAAGATGTTGGCCTTCTGTGCTAACTCTAGCATAGCCGTATTTCATATCATGATTCCTTTATTGTATTAATAATTTTTCCAAGACGCAAAAAAGGTTCGCAACTCGAGAGATGCGAACCAGACACTTTGATAAGAGAATTATATCACAAAGGTAATTTTAATGCGTGTGTAATCGTTATCCTAAGTCATAATACGTGCTAACTGGTGATTTGTTGGAATTGTTATGATGGGGTTACATCTCTCGAGTTGTGCTACTAGAAAAACGGGATTGACTTTGAAATACCAAGCACAACTGTTACTTAGAAGGGAGAAAGGAACGATCACTATCATAAAAGCGAGGCGGGCTAAAAAATGCCGAAACCACCGTGGCTGGTGGTTATGGTTAAGTGTGCTGAGTCTGTGTTTGTTAACCATTGGACAAACTGTGACTGCTGCTGGCATAACGCCAACCTATCAAACCACACCAACTGGCACGTCACCAACAGCTGCATGGACGATGCCAGGGCAGGCGGACGTCATTAATCCTCAGGGTGGGCATGAGCGTGAGGGCTGGGACAATGTCACCCAATGGGATGGTGCACCTGATAACACGCACAATGCCTATCTCAAATTTGGCGGTCATGACGTCAACAATCCAGCTTATCAAATACGACAATACGCGCGTCAAACCACGACGCCTGGCTTGTTTGATGTTTTCTTGAATGTTAAAGGGAATCGGCAAGTGGCGATCAAACCAATTGATATTGTTTTGGTTACTGAGATGTCCGGATCCATGAATTCAGTATTCAACGGTGGCATCAAGCGAGAATATGCGATGCGTGAAGGTATTGAAAAATTTATGCAAACCATCAATGACGCAGGCTATGGTGACTTTGTCAATGTTGGGCTTGTTGCTTTTGCCGCCAAAGAAAGTGACAAAGAACCAGGGATTTGGTCTGAAAATATTGATCGTGTCAGTAATGCGACACATGTTTCAAAAATCAATAAAATCCTCAGAAATCCCCCCGTTGGCGGAACGTTTACACAAAATGGTCTCCGTGAAGCACAAAACATGTTGGCAAGTGATGCCAGTGACCATAAAAAAATCATGGTGTTATTAACTGACGGAATTCCGACGCAATCATACAAAGTAACTCAAGCCAAAGTAGTTGATGGGCACGTTATCGGTACGGGTTTTAGTCAAGCATGGGATTATCCAGGGTATACGTCACAGTTTGTCGAAAGCCATTATCCTGACTGGATAGAGAGACCAGCGCCGTATCAAGTCGATGGCCAAATGATTCCAGATACTTGGGCAGCTACGTTAGGGGAGGCTTACGCACTGCGAGAAAAAGGGACTGAACTACATACATTAGGTATTCAGTTGGATATGGATAGTTGGGGTACAGGTAATAATTCTCACATGTATTTAACCAAAACGCAAGTACGTGAACGTATGGCGTTACTTGCAACACCTGGCCATTATCAAGATGCTAATACGTTAGATGACATTGGTACTTATTTAGCAAATCAAGTCAAGACGGTGTTAAGTGAGTCTTATACGATTAAAAATGGGACGGTGCATAATCCAATTGGCGAACAATTTATTTATGCGGATACACCACCAACCGTGACTAGTGTGGGTAAAAAGGCGGTTGATAACTTACCAAGTGTGACGCGTGATGGCCAACAGGTGACTGTTAACGGCCTGAATCTGGGACAAGACCAAGAAATTCAGTTGTATTATCAGGTCCATCTCAAAACGGAATCGCAAAACTTTCAACCTGATTTTTGGTACCAAGTGAGTGGGAAGACGTCATTAACCCCAACTGAAAAAGACGCCGCAGTGGCCTTTGGTATTCCTTCTGCTAAAGCGGCCGGAACCAAGTTGCAGGTGACTAAAAAATGGATGGATGATATTGATCGCACAAAACGACCCGACCAAATTCAGTTTGGCATTGGGCGAAAAGTGGCTGATCAGTTAACTGATTGGCGGGCGGTTGGGCAGCTAACTGCTGCGGAAAATTGGCAAAAGACCGTCACCCAAGGCATGCAAGACGGGCAATCGGTGTGGCTACCCGCTTATAATAACCAAGGCCAAGCATTTGATTATCACGTTTTAAATGAGCAGACAGCGGGTTACGTGACACAAATTACGCAACAAGGTGATCAGGCGACGGTAACAAATTGTCAATATGGCTTAATAATTGACAAGATCGCCCAAGGGACAACATCACCCGTCAAAGGCGCGACGTTTACCGTATCATCTTCAGATTGACAGCAGGTCCTGACGGTTCAGCCGGGCCAATGTCAGCTGTTGACACCAGGAGGCAACTATACCATTCAAGAAACTCAGTCACCCAGTGGGTTTCAAATGGCCAACACCACGTATCATTTAACGCTGACGACAGACGGGCAGTGGTTAAGTGATGGGAAAGCCATTACGGCAACCGCACCTGAATCAGACGGTGATGGTGTTAAGGACAGTTTTTCAATTGACCAGACATTATCGCATAATGTCAGTCAAACTAATGTTGTCAAATTAACGCAAAATAATCCCATTAAGCCATTCAAATTAGTGGTGAAAAAGATGGATGCCCAGACATCCCTACCTGTGTCAGGCGCACAATTTGAGCTTAAAGCGCTAACGGGTGAGACGCTAACCCTTAAAGCCAATCGAAATGGCACAGCATTTACCGTGATGCACTTAACCCCAGGTACTTACACCTTGACCGAACGTCAAGCGCCTAGAGGTTACTTACCTGCCGAGCCAATCGTGATGGTTATTTCACCAGATGGCCATGTCCAAGTGACCGGTGGGACTAAACAGTGGGCCACCAAGTTGACCAACAATCAGACTGACAATCAGGTTACCTTGCAAGTTCCAAATCGGAATCAAGCCGTTTTGCCAAACACAGGTGGGGCTGGTCAGTTACCTTATTTGATGGTGGCTGGTGGTTTACTGAGTGTCGGTTTCTTGCTTAATTCGGGTTACCAGTATGGCCAACGTCGGAGGCAGAAAAAATGATTAAAAAGATGCTGTACTTTTTAACGGGTTGCTGCTTGTTTGGCCTGCTAAGTTGGCAATTTAACTGGCCGGTATTGGCACAAAATCAAACTGATACGACCATTGCGTTGCAACATCAAGTTATGAATCAGACCAAGCAACGGACACACTTTGATCTGTATGATATGTCAAATTTGGCAGCGGCCCATCATCAAGATCCCCATTATAACCAGACGCTGAAAACACAAGCGCAGACCATTCAGACGGTGATCCAAGATCAGCATTTGGCGTTAGTTGATTCGCAAGTAACAGATACATTAGGTCAGCTTGCGTTTCCTGTCCCGCCAGCAGGTGACAAGACTTATCTAATTGTGCAACGTCAGCCGGATACTATGCCGCAAAATGGTCAAACCAATCAAATGTTGGCTGATCCAATGGTTGTCAAAATGGCTGATTATGTCGGGTTGGCACAACCAGCGACGATTCAAACCAAGTCGACGGTTTTAAAACGCCAGCCATATTTTTTTAAGTATGGGCAAACGCAAAATAAAGGTGAAATCCCTTTGTCAGCGGTACGTTTTGTGTTATGTCAGCGTCGACAACGACAAAAATACTATCTGACGCAAACAGGTGATTGGTGTCAGAGCACTACACCCAAACAAGATTCGCGGGTCAAAAAGATTTTGTCAGATAGTCAAGGCTTGGTGATATTGCAAGATTGCCAGTTACCAGCAGGCCGGTATTTTTTTGAGGAAGTTCAAACACAACCGAATTACCTGATATCACCAGCCGCGCGGGCCATTGAGTTGGACGTCCCCGCAGTAGCAGATAATGCGCCATTACCACCGATGCGTTTGAACGGTGAGCCATTGTGGCAAACCGCCGCTGGTCAGTTACCCAATATGGTGATGACAACGGCTCAACCGCGCGTTATCAATGCACAAAAACAAGCCACCGCACAGTTGCCAGCAACAGGACAAGCCAAGGCGATGATCTCCCTGATTGGCCTAACTATTTTGGTCATGAGTTTTATATTGTTAGCTGGGTTATATACAAAGAGAGGATTAAATCATGAAAAGTAGTATCTGGTCAAAACTGGTAGCCATTGGCTTATTGCCCATTTTGATTGCAACAATTATCAGTGCGTTCAGTGGGGCTGTATCTGCAGATACAACACCAAGTACAGTGACTGTCACCTTACACATGCGGGCATTTGAGACAGGCCAAGTCCCAGCTAACAAAGAAAATTCTGGTGTGATTGATAATGATTTTGGTGGGACGCCTTTAGCAAATGTCACCGTTACAGCGTATGATGTCACAACACAGTATTTACGGTTACGCCAAACGGGCCAAACTGCACAAAACGCTGTGGCAACAATGCAACAGGATGCGCAAAAAAACTGTCCCGAGCTATGCGACAAAATTAGCAGACGCGACAACGGGTCAAGACGGCAATGCGACGTTTGCTAATTTAGCGGCTAAAGATGGTGACAAGGATAAGGTGTACTTGTTTTTAGAAACTAATTCCTCAAGTAACATTACACAACGGGCTACGCCGAGTGTTTTAGCTTTACCAATTTATCAACCTGGATCAGATATGCAGATTAACCCAAATATCCATATTTATCCTAAAAATGAACAGACGAACGCCTTTTCAAAAGATTTGACCGCACAAAGTAAGGCCGATTTGACGGTGAACTTACCCGATGGCTCAAAAATCTATAATGCCGCTATTGGCCAAACGTTTAGTTATCAATTACAAGTGGCAGTCCCTTGGAATATCCAAGATAAATCAACGTTCAACGTCGTTGATACCCCAAATTTAGGCATTGATGATGTGGCGAGTACCGTCAAAATCGATGGGTTAGTCCAAGGAACGGACTATCAAGTGACGGCAACAACTGCAACGACAAAAGATGGGAAAGGGTGTAGAATCACATTTAATCCAAAAACGGCTCGTATGACAGCCATGGCAGGGAAACAGTTAGACGTTACCTATGATGCCATGTTAACCAAAGCCGCCGCACCAGAAAAAGGCTTGACGAACGCTGCTACTTTCACCGTTGATCAGGAAGTCGTCACGACAGAAGGGGACGGGTTAAAAATCTACACTGGCGGTGCAACCTTTGTTAAAGTGGATAAACAAAGTCAAGCCAGGCTGTCTGGTGCTATTTTCCAATTAGTCAAGGTTGATCGTCAAGAAAACATTATAGCTTATGCGAATCAAGCTGCCGATGGCAGCTACCAGTGGGCAACAAATGCCAATCAGGCCACAGGATATGTGACGGATTCACAAGGTATGCTAAGCTTGCAAAATTTGATCTATTCAGCAAAATTGCCGAATAACCAACACTATGCCTTACTTGAAATACAAGCACCAACGGGGTATGCACGCTTAGCAAAACCAGTGCCGTTTAATGTGACCAAAGGTAGCTATGCGAGCGCGCAAACGATTACCATTGAAAACACCAAAAAAGGCTTGCTACCAGCTACTGGTGGGGCCGGTGTTTATATTTTCTTAGGCATGGGCGTGGTATTAATGGCTGGTGCTGCTTGGTGGTATAAAAAACACCACACAAAGTAATGTGTGAATAAGAAAGACGATGTTATGACATTAGCACAAAACCACCGGTCATATTGGTTTCGGTGGCTGTTTGCTGGTATTTTTATCCTTGGCTTTTTGATTGCGACTTATCCATTTTATGTCAACGCAGTTAATCATTTTATCGATCAACAGCGGTTAACAACATTAGCACGACAACAACAGGGAACTAGCCAGCCGAGTCAACCAAACGATCACGGCGACGAGGTAGCAGATCCGTTTTCAAATGCCACCCCGCCACAACAAATTGCTTTAAAACAACAATTGCTTGGCAGTATCACAGTGCCAAGTATTGGGTTGCATACGCCACTATTTAAAACCACCAACGAGGTGATCTTAACCTATGGGGCAACGGTGTTACAAAATATGGATAGTCCAACTGGTGGGGTTGGGACGCATTGTGTTATTGCGGGGCATCGCGGCAGATCGGAAGAGCACACGTCTG
>ERZ507021.409-NODE-409-length-12057-cov-12.8395_pt1 | contig 12057 bp, 19 predicted proteins | sample MGYA00512877_ERZ507021 | MGnify/ENA metagenome assembly ERZ507021 | reverse complement strand
TCAATCCGTACCGGCTTACGCCGGGCTTCGGCGGTTTTACTCCGGTATCACATGTAACCACAGCGTGTCGCCTTCCATGCCGCTGACGCGGCATCAGAGTATAAAACCACCATTAAATTTATTTGCAAAGCATGAGTAAAACAGACTTGTTAACAGGTCCTTTCAGAAGTATCTTTAAGACTTGTTTAACAGTCTTGAAGGTGCGTTATGCCTAACATCATTCTGTCTGACACCAGTGCAAGTGTCAGTGAACTGAAAAAAAATCCTATGGCGACAGTCAGTGCTGGTAATGGTTACCCTGTCGCCATTCTGAATCGCAATCAGCCGGCATTCTACTGTATTCCTGCTGAACTGTATGAAAGGATGCTTGATGCTCTGGATGACCAGGAACTGGTGAAACTGGTTACTGAACGCAGCAATCAACCCCTGCATGAGGTGGACCTGGACAGTTATTTATGACTTATACGGTAAAATTCAGGGATGATGCGCTTAAAGAATGGCTGAAACTGGATAAGACCATTCAACAGCAGTTTGCGAAAAAACTAAAAAAATGCAGCGGCAATCCCCATATACCTTCTGCAAAACTACGAGGGCTAAAGGACTGCTACAAAATTAAACTTCGTGCATCGGGATTTCGTCTGGTTTATCAGGTGATTGACGATATGTTAATTATTGCGGTTGTTGCAGTAGGTAAGCGAGAACGTAGTAACGTTTATCATCTCGCCAGTGAGAGAATGAGATAGTTATGTAAATGGCTTTTCCTGCTGATAACTGGGTATTTCTCTGGCGCAGATAATCTTCGGAATATGATATAAAATATATAAAATATATAAAATATATAAAATATATAAAATATATAAAATATATAAATCTTCATTTACCTTATTGATTTTTGTTGCCTGTAACTTATAAAGTTATTTATTATTAACTAAATTTTTTGTGGATATTATTTCATTTAATTAACCCCAACATTACAATGCTGCCAAGCCAAGCCAAGCCAAGCCAAGCCAAGCCAAGCCAAGCCAAGCCAAGCCAAGCAGGATAATCTGTACCCGGCATTCAGTCTTGAGGAGCAGGCCCGCAGAAAAGGACTACCTGAAGAGGCCGTCCGTCAGCGGGTGCAACAGTATGAGGCACGATGGATGTTATGGGCAGAGCGGCAGATTCGCTCTGCCGTTAAATAAAATTTATGGAGATTCTCGATGAAATACCTTGCCATGATCCTAGCGTTGCTATCCGCTGTTCCAGCCTCCGGGGCAGATAGAATTAAGTACGTTCCAACGCATCTGAAAATGACGTTCAAATATATGAAGGCGCGAACTGACACCTATCATACACAAGTGCGAGAATTTAACAAGGCCAATGGCACAGGCCAAATTTTTGTATTCGAAGACCACCCCCTTACCGAACAGTTACCCATAAAGCTGAATCGAAGAGAAAGCTCTCTGAAATCAAGTCTAGGACGCACCATGTCCTACGGGTTTTACAACACGACGTCACTACGCGTGGTCTATAATAATGATGGCTACTCCGTAAAAGTCGACGCGCAGAATACGTATGGTGATCATGACAACGTCACCGGTCCCATCACAGGATCTGAAGCAGATCGGTATCTACCTGCACAAGGACAAACTGCAGACCAACGGGGGGTCGCTTACTGTGATGTGCCAATTAATGTGGTTGGGCCGATAACAACGGATCCGTGGATCGAACATGAAGTGGGTATACTAATGAGTAATACTACCACCTTCACACATATCTCACCGGGCGCCTTCCTTACATGCCACTGGACCCTAAGTCCTGTTTACGACTTATCGATCTCTCTTGAGAAGAGCATAATGAACATAGAGGGTGCTGTTGGGGGTTCACGGAGCTATACCAATCGAGTGGTCCTAAGCGGCAATGGCGGGCCGGCACGAGTGACGATCGGGAACCAACACCAAGACGACATTAGTGTGTCGTTCTCAGACAAAGATGAGGCTATAGCAACGGCAATCGTTACGCCTAGCATGACCGGTACACGTAAAACATTCTACGTCGTAGTAAAAAACGCCACGGCCGGGAACAGGTCGTACAGTGTCAATTTTACCGCTGACTACGTATAACCCACGTTCTCGTCGACTAAACCAGCAGTTGGGTGACAGTAGGCGTCTCTATGATCCGTAATAAAAGAGGAGACGAGAAGCCAGAGGGGACAGAGACCTAACTGCCATGCGTCAACATTCGGCTGACGCGCAGCCAACAAGACATAAGTCATAAAGCCATACGGAAGTCCTGCAAACTTAATATGCAGGCGCGACAAACCACTGCAATGATCAAGCAAGGGGTACACCGGGGTCTTCCTGGTGGATTCCTGAAACCGTGCGGCAATTGATTGAAAATATGTATAGGGCTCACCGATGTAACTTATTGCATCCAAGTGACTTTATGTATAAGCACGCTAAAATGCGTTTATAGACCAGCGGGGGGGGGCCAGACGTGGCAGTACTACGGCAGCGGCATTCGTGCCGGGAACGACGACGGTTTGTTCGGCCAGTGCCTGAGCTATGTCTGCTGCAAGGCGTTTACCCAGACGAGGCGCAAGTTTGCAGAGCTGGGCTGCCAGCTTCTTCTCACCCAGCGAAGCGAGTTTTTCTGGTGAGGGATATCGCTGGAGAAGATCGAGTACCGCCGGGTGATCAAGTCTCGGACCGAGAACGCGCTCCAGTGCCGGATGTATCTGGGTCAGAAGGCCGCGGATACGGTTGCTGGCCTGCGTTGTCTGTGCGGCAAGATCATCATCGAAGCCGCAGAGCATGGAGAGTTCTGCGATTTGCTCGTCAGCCAGCTTCAGCGTGCGTAGCGCGTGAGGCAGGGTACGGGCAGCTTCGGCAATGATGGCAGCGTCACGAGCATCAGTTTTAGCTTCACCGGCGTGTAAGTCGGCTATGCGGCGCATGGCCAGTCCAGGGAGGTATCCGACAAGGACTCCTTCTGAGCGGGCAACGGCGACAGGTAACGCACCGATGGTAGCTGGCTGATCAACAACCAGCAGTATCTGACCATGTTGTTTCAGGTCAGATATTAGCGACCTGAGTTTGTTTTCGTCGTTGGTTAATGCTTTATCGAACAGGCGTTTACCTGAACGATTAATGGCAACAGCGTGATGCGTATCTTTACCGACATCAACGCCGATAAAGACCTGGACGGATTCGTAATCGCTGGATTCGGTCATTCTGTCTCCTTTGTATATGGGTTAACCAGATAACCACGGGGAGCAGGTACCGGCATCCACGTTACAGACGGTCCCGGCAAAAGTGCCTGACCTGACCCCTATTAGCGGTTACCAGCGCCCCACCAGACCCGGTGACATCACCCCCCGGATCATGGACGACTGGGGGCAGTAATCATGCCGGGTCTGGCTGGCTAACACCCCATTATAAGGGGTACGAATAAAGTAACGGGGGCATGCGCTCTGTACGCTGAATCGTTATCTGTCAGCCACTGGATGGACTGTTCCGGTACTTTATCGCCAAAGCGTTTTTCTATCGCTCCTAACATCACATTCTGCACTGTCGCTTTATCGTAACTAAGGAATGCAGGCAGAACGGGAAGCACTGTAGGATGAGACAGTAGTCTGGAAGTACATCAAAATTGCAACAATAGTACGCTATTGCGTGACGTAGATTCGTGACGTATAGTTACTACAGCTTATTTGTATATAACCACCATCAGGTACAAAATTATGTCTCCCGCACAAGCTAAACAAAAGCAGCATGAACGTTACGAAGCCGTAGCGGTGCAGGTTTTGCGTGGTCGTGCCGGTTACAAGCCTGCCGTGAAAAGCCGTTTCAGTAAGTCAGCCAATAGCAAATTCTCCCATACTATCGCTTTTGCCTGATCCTGAACTTTGAGGCACAATAAACCATCATTCGCTGATGGTTTTTTTATGCCAGTTCAAGACGTTATTCCCCCCTATGAGCAGATGTACCTGCTAAATCAGCAGTTGATCTGCAACGCTGACCAACTCAAACATGCCGTTATCACAGTTGGCGGCCAGGCTGTGCAATATTGGATATCCTATTATCATGCACAATACGGCGACAGATTGCCTGATGAGCGTCTCACCACTTCTGTTGACTGCGACTACAGTGCCCGGAAAGATGATATTGCGGCTATAGCAAAAACGCTCAACGTGAAAACGTGGGAAAACAAAGACGGTCAGCCCCCATCCCTTGCGCAGTTTATGCTTATCGATCAGGACACACACGATATCAAACGGGATGATGGACGTTTATTTGCCGTACCGGATGCGCCTGACGAGCCAAATGTGGTGGATATTATCGATCGGCCCGGAGGCTTCGACCGTTCTGATTTTCTGGGGGAAAAGCTTTACCTGCATACTGCCCCGTTTTATGTAGAAGCAACCGGCCCCGGTATGCCTGAAATGAATGAAAAGGTAAGGGTGTTGAACCCTGTCGCCTGTATGCGATCGCGCTTTAGCAATCTGATTGCCTTGCGCCGTGATGCTGAAATTGAAATTGCGCGAATTAACGCGCTCAAGATTCCGTGTTATTTCTTTCTCATCGAACAGTTTGATGAAAAGCCGTTCAAAGTTGCTCGAGGAATCTTTATGGATTTATGGCGGCTCGCGAATGACGAAAGTTGTCTGCGCCATCAGACCTTCTGGCACAGTTGGCAGGGGCCACTTCTTGAAGGGCAACAAAGTAACAACATCACTCTGATTGATGTATTGGAAGGCGTCCATGCATTCCTGGAAGGGCATCTTGATGACTTTGAAATACCTGAAGCCTTTGTCACCAAAGAATTACCGATAAAGCTCGCACAGTTGCGTGAACGCTGGGAGCGTTATGTGGTACTCAATGCTGAATGGGCAGCAAGAGGACGCAGGGGATTTGAACGTAATCACCGTGATGATTAGCCTTCTTTGAGCTGAAAGATTTACGCATGTGCAAATCACCAGAGCACCCGCTAATCTTTGTTTTAAATTAAAATGGGCAGAATATATTCCGCCCGGCTTTGTTATTTTTTTAACATAGAAAGATTGCGTCTGGTTTGTTCTTCGAAATCATCTTTCGGATTGATGCTCGCTGATTTGTTTTCTGAAGATGCCTCTATGATGTTTTTTAACACACTTATATCAATTGATGTCGATGTGTATCCTGTTGTTTGTTCTATAAGTTTCACCAGATTTTCTGCAGTGATTTTCTCACTGAAAAAACCGCTGATTAGTGTTAACAGTCGGGGGGCAACAGAATAAAGAGCTGCTCCGCAAATAAGGGATTGTCTGTAGAAATCTCCCCGCATTTGTACTGGGAGAGAGTCTATTGTTTGTTGTGTCAGGTTGTCCTGCGGATAAAGTGCCGGGTGCAGATATGCCACAACTTTCTTTCTTTTTTTCGGATCACTGCTTTCCATTACGCATGCACCATTGCTTTTACCAATGCAAACTGAGGTTCATCCACCTTGTTCACTTTCAGATTCGGGAAATATTGCTTTATGTGAGGGTAAATAAGCTCAGCTCCTCCGCCAGTGAGATAGATTCGGTTCATTCCTGAGAATGTTGAAATTTCCTGCCTGATGCTTTCTGCCAGAGATTTCACCTCACTGTCTATTACATGAGTAATATTTTTTATTTCAGCCACATCATTTATTAATGTCTGGAGATATTCATTATCATGCCTGTTTTTTATTAACTCATCAGCAATAAAATAATTACATGGTGTGGAGGCTTTCGTCAGCGCATTCATGACGGTATGAGTGATGCGTGATGTCCCGATTTCTGAATAGCCACGGATTTCAGAAATGCCTTCAAATGCACCGAGAATTAAACCACAATCCAGAGTGGTTCCTCCAAGATCGATAATCAGGCTGCGTTCAAGTTTGTTTACTTTATCTTTCTTTAGTGATTCAAATGCAGCTGGCAAAGATTCAGGCATTACATTAACTTTTTTAATTTTAAATGTTTCCCCTTTATTCAGAGATATCTCACGGAGAACATTTGCCTTTTTCCTTTCTATTCTTTCTTCATTTGGTTGATTGTCATTATCAAAGAATTCGGTTACAGGTAACGTCACTGTCAGTTCTACATCCTGTGGCTGAAGTCCGGATGTCAGCAGTGCATGATGTATGGCAAGCAGATTGGTGGTGCTGTATTGATAACTGACATGTGTTGTGCCTATGACAGCAGTGCTGCCCAAATCATAGGTGTATTTTTTCCCATCCACGACGTAATTGTAAACTTTGCCGGCATTAAACAGTCCCGGGTTCCAGCCTTCTTTAAAACTGTTTCCTGACAGACTGGTTCTTACCTCGCCATCTTCAAGCCAGGCCAGTTTTACGTTAGTTGAACCATCGTCGCATGATACTTTTAGCATTTTTTTTCTTTCCTCATTTTGAGTTTGTGTTTGGCTCAAATTGAGCATCTTTTATGTCGATGCATCTTTTTGAGTTTTTGTTGTTCCTTGTTGTGTCTCATTTTGGGCTTATGTCAAGCGACATGGCTCTTTTGGAGTCTCCATGTGCTCTTGCTGTGACTCAATTTGAGTTTTATTGGTTTCTCATTTTGCGTCACGAACTGAGACGGAAACTACTTAACCAGGCCGTGCCGGCACGTTAACCGGGCTGCATCCGATGCAAGTGTGTCGCTGTCGCCGGCCTCCTCACCCGGTCACGTTTCGTCGTTCCTCCTCCACGCGCTGCGGCTTCGGGGCCGCACCTGCATTCGTATGCGGTCGCCCGGTTACAGGTGCGGCACGGCCTGATGGAGGCCGCATGTAAGAGGAGAATTCCCATGCCAAACTGGTGCTCAAATCGTATGCATTTTTCTGGTGAACCGGCACAGATCGCTGAGATTAAACGACTGGCCAGCGGTGCAGTCACACCGTTTTATCGCCGCGCCACAAATGAAGGTATTCAGCTGTTTCTGGCCGGAAGTGCCGGACTTCTGCAGACTACTGAAGATATCCGGTTTGAACCGTGCCCCGGACTGACGGCTGCCGGACGTGGCGTCGTATCGCCGGAAAATATCGCGTTCACCCGCTGGCTGACACACCTGCAGGACGGTGTACTGCTGGATGAGCAAAACTGCCTGATGCTGCATGAACTCTGGCTGCAGAGCGGTACTGGCCAGCGTCGCTGGGAAGAATTACCGGATGATGCCAGGGAAAGCATTACCGTTCTTTTCACCCCAAAAAGAGGTGACTGGTGCGACATCTGGAGTAACGAGAAAGTATCGACGTGGTGGAATCGTCTGTATGACAACGTACTGCCGGAAAAAACCATGCCGTTTGACCTGCGGATGGTTCTGCCCACCCGCCTGGATGTTGAAGTGAACGGCTTCAATGGCGGTGCACTGAACGATGTTCCTTCTGCATATCACTGGTATACGGAACAGTATGGCGTGAAGTGGCCTGTGGGGTATGGACTGAATATCAGCAGTCAGGGAGAAAACTTCATTCAAGTGGATTTTGATACACCGTGGTGTCAGCCGGAGAATGCCGTTGTTGCAGAATTAAGCCGCCGTTTCGGCTGCACGCTGGAGCACTGGTACGCCGAACAGGGCTGCAATTTCTGTGGCTGGCAGCGATATGAGCGTGGAGAGCTTGTTGATGTGCTGTGGGGGGAACTGGAATGGTCTTCCCCGACAGATGATGATGAGCTGCCGGAAGTCATCGCGCCGGAGTGGATAGTCGATAAGGTGGCGCATTACGGTGGATGAAGTATGACGGAGACGGGCGGGCAAACGCCCGTTTCTTTTCCGACAAAGGATGTCGCCGTGCTCCTCTTTTTACTGCGCCGGCTGACGCGGCGCGGCAGGAACGCTGCCTGTGGTCAGTGTCCCGCGTCCGGCCGGGCACGGGACGGGCGCTTTTACCGCTCCCGGCTGGCGTCGGTGACAGTGTACGCCAGCCCGTCGCCCTTTTCTGATGAACGCCCTTCAAGCCGCTTTCGCGGCATAGCCTTGCCGTCAAAAAGACGACGGCTGCGGTATTCCACGGTCGGCCTGACCCGTTACCGGACGCGGTGAACAGCCCACAGGCAGCGGGGAACGGGCGCCACAGGGGCGCCCTCCCGGTGCTCTCTGTAAGAGAAGGAGTTTTGTATGTCCCGTTTTATCCAGGGTAACTGCGTGCGTGTTATGGCCACGTTTCCGGGCAATGCTGTCGATTTCATCCTTACCGACCCGCCATATCTCGTCGGTTTTCGTGACCGACAGGGGCGTACCATCGCCGGCGATAAAACCGATGAATGGCTGCAACCGGCCTGTAATGAAATGTACCGCGTACTCAAAAAAGACGCGCTGATGGTCAGCTTCTACGGCTGGAACCGTGTCGATCGCTTTATGGTCGCCTGGAAAAATGCGGGATTCAGCGTGGTTGGCCACCTGGTGTTTACCAAAACCTACACATCGAAGGCCGCATATGTGGGCTATCGCCACGAATGCGCCTACATCCTGGCAAAAGGACGTCCGGCGCTGCCTCAGAAGCCATTGCCCGACGTGCTGGGCTGGAAATATTCAGGCAACCGCCATCACCCGACGGAAAAGCCCGTTACCAGCCTGCAACCGCTCATTGAGAGCTTCACACACCCGAACGCGATTGTGCTGGACCCGTTTGCAGGCAGCGGCTCAACCTGCGTCGCCGCCCTCCGGTCCGGACGCCGGTATATCGGTATCGAGCTGCTTGAGCAGTATCACCGTGCCGGACAGCAACGCCTTGCCGCCGTGCAGCGGGCCATGCAGCAGGGGGCCGCGAATGATAACTGGTTTGAACCGGAGGCGGCGTAAATGAACTATGCCGGACACGAAAAACTTCGCGCCGAAGTGGCGGAGGTGGCCAACACCATGTGTGACCTTCGGGCCAGGCTGAACGATATGGAGCATCGCTGTCGCTTTGATTCCGATGTGCTTGTTGAACGCCTGACACGCCAGACGCTGTATCGCGCCAATCGCCTGTTCATGGAGGCATATACCGAAATTCTGGAACTGGATTCCTGCTTCAAAGATTGAGGAGAGAGAGTATGTACGGAACATGCGAAACGCTCTGCCGGGAGCTGGCAGCGCAGTATCCGGGAGACACGCCGCTGATGCTGGTTGTCTGGTCCCCGGAAGAGATTCAGGCACTGGCTGACGGTATGGAAATTTCTCTGACCGATCATGAAATCAGGACCGTCCTGGCGCGCCTGGAGGACATCCCGGAAGACCAGCGGACTGAATCCGGTATTTCTTCCGCCGCGGCGATGGAGATTATCAGCAACGTGAGCGAAAACCGCCAGGTGACCGTCCCGGCTGAACTGCTGGCGTCCCTGATTCAGATCGCCGAACAGGCATTGTGGAAACGTGAATGGGCCGCCCGGGATCATGGCCTCGCCGTCCCGGAATGCGTCACCCGCCGTCAGACGGTGGTTAATCAGGCCCGCACCCTGCTGAAAAACAACACACACGAAAACGACTGATGTTATCGCCGCCTTCGGGCGGCGATTCAGGGAGACCATGAATCATGAACGAAAACACAACGCTGAATGCACTGATTTATCGCCACGCCCGTAACCTGCTGCTGGCGCAGGGCTGGCCGGAAGAGACGGATGTTGACCAGCGGAACCCGAAGTATCCGGGCTGGATCAGCATTTATGTTCTGCTGGATGCGCCCCGGCTGGCGACGTTACTTATCAACCGCCACGGCGGCGTACTGCCGCCGCTCCTGGCCTCCGCCATTCAGAAACTGACCGGAACCGGAGCGGAACTTGTTCTGTCCGGCAGTCAGTGGCAGTCGCTGCCGGTACTTCCGGCAGACGGAACGCAGGTGTCTTTCCCGTATGCCGGAGAATGGCTGACCGAAGACGAAATCAGGGCAGTTCTTGATGCGGTGCGCGATGCAGTATGCAGTGTCAGTTGCCGGGTGGCAGAAGATGCGCGGCGTATCCGGGCGGCGCTGACCACAACCGGGCAGACGTTGCTGACCCGCCAGACGCGCCGCTTTCGCCTGGTCGTGAAGGAAAGCGATCACCCCTGCTGGCTTGATGAAGACGACGAAAACCTGCACGTGGTGCTCGATGCCATTCTGAACCGGGGCGCACGTTTTTCGGCGGTGGAAATGTATCTGGTCAGCGATTGTATTGAACATATCCTGTCCAGTGGGCTGGCCTGCGATGTGCTGCGTATACCGGATGAACCGCCCCGCCAGTGGTTTGACCGTGGTGTTCTGCGGGAAGTTGTCCGGGAAGCCCGGGCCGAAATCTGCAGCATGGCGGATGCCCTGGCAAAAATCAGGGGCTGATGATGGCGGGGAAAATCCCCGCTTTTTTCCTGCCGGTTTCCGGAAAGAGCACAAAGGAAGTCGCCGCCGGCTCCGCTTTACCCGGCCATGCAGGGCATGGCCTTGTGGGTTTTCAGTTATGTGGCCGCTGTGTCGTGTGCGGGCTGTGCCGTGCCTCCATCTTAGCCGGGCTGGCGTTGATGCAAGGGTACGCTTCGCCGCTGCGGTCACCCGGTCCCTCCTTCCCGTCTGCCGTGATTTTCCGGTCGTTCACCCGCTCAGGTTTCGCGGTCTCACCCTCCAACTCCCGCCAGCCGTGTGCGTCAGGCTGCGGCTTCCCTTGCGCCCTGTGCATCCCCGCCTTATCGCCCGGCTTTTATGGAGGCACGGCACTGCCCGGTGTCGCGGAATATGTGAACAACGGAGGAAAACATCATGCAGTATGCGAAATCTGTCACTCTGAACGTTGAAGAGTGCGACCGTCTGTCTTTTCTGCCTTACCTGTTTGGCCAGGATTTTCTGTATGCCGAAGCGTCTGTATACGCGCTGGCGAAAAAAATGATGCCGGAATATGAAGGCGGCTTCTGGCACTTCATCCGCCTGCCGGACGGTGGCGGTTACATGATGCCGGATGGCGACCGTTTCCACATGGTGAACGGTGCAAACTGGTTTGACCGTACCGTGAGTGCTGATGCCGCAGGCATCATTCTGACTTCCCTTGTGATTAACCGCCAGTTGTGGCTGTACCACGACAGCGGGGATGCAGGACTGACCCAGCTTTACCGGATGCGCGATGCGCAGTTGTGGCGTCACATCGAATTTCACCCCGAATGCAACGCGATTTACGCGGCTCTGGACTGATTAACGGACGGGGCGGCAATGCCGCCCCTGTAAAGGAGACGAGAACATGTACTGTACTGTTAAAGAAATTATCCGCGATGTACTGGATACAGACGTGCCGGACAGTGAATGCGTTTTTGCCGTGGTGCTGACCCGTGGGGATGTGCGCCATATGGCTCAGGACTGGAACCTGTCAGACGATGAGCTGGAAACCGTTATGCAGCGGCTGGACGATGCTTTTGTATATGGCGCATGTGACAGAGTTGTTTCCGATATTGTCAATGAACTGATGGAGGAAAAGCGCGTGAACCGTCTTGTAACAGTCCCTGCGGTGCTGCTGGAAAAAGTGATGGTGATGGCTGGTAGTGAAATTTATCGCCTCCATGCTGTCGGGAGCGAGAACGGGGGCGACGGTGACGCATTTGTCAGGGAAGAACGTGAGATTATGCGGGTGATGCGTCAGGCGCTGGACGGGGAGAACGGGTAATGAATATCAGCACGGAAACCCGCGAAATTCTGCGCAATTACAAAGCCGTGATTAATGCGCGGCGTCGTGAAATGGGGCAGAAACCGCTCACCACCGCGCAGGTTGTTGATGAAATCTGCGATTTTGTGGCGAATCAGCAGGCGGTTTTCCTCGGTGGTCACTACATCCTGCAGGGTAACAGAAACAGGTGATACAGAGGCAGGCGGTGGAGGCCGCCTGTCAGCCCGCGCGAAAACCCCTGGCAGGCTGGCGCCTGCCGGAAGGGAAGCGGGCCACGCTGGCGCGTCGCCCGTTACCCTTCCCGTTTGTGATGTGTCCGGAATGTTTTTTTCTGATGGTATGACCCTGTTCCTGTTGTTGTTGTTGTTCTTTTCTCTGCTGCTCTGATTCTGACTACTGCAGTGTTGTCCTGTCTGCCTGCGCACCTTCGAGATCGGAAGAGCACACGTCTGAACTCCAGTCACAGGTTATCAT
>ERZ507021.401-NODE-401-length-12340-cov-5.95735_pt1 | contig 12340 bp, 17 predicted proteins | sample MGYA00512877_ERZ507021 | MGnify/ENA metagenome assembly ERZ507021 | reverse complement strand
GGGCAGGTTTTTTTGTTTCTTTTTTCTCGTAAAAAAAAGAAAGGTCTTAAAGGTAAGAACTTGTATGCTGGGGTGTTGCCCTTTATTTTCAATATTAGTTAAGTACCGTGGGTCAATTTCAATCAATGCTCCCACTTGTTCACGAGTTAAACCTCGTTTCAATCGAGCTTCTTTAATGGCTAAACCAAAGGCTCTAAAATCATATTTATCTTCTTTTTTACGCATAGTAGACCACCTCTATACATTTTATTGTTCCTACTGAATTAAAAACAGGTATAGAAAAACGTGTTATATGGTTTATAGGTTTATATTTAATAAAAAGCACTACTAAACGCCAATAAAAAAAACCGTTATATGGTAGTGCTATTTACGCTGTTAAAATATTGTATATTACTTCCAAATGGCGGTTTGTTGGAGGTCAACGTCGCCATGAAGTACATCATATACAATAAATTTCCTTACATTGGGTTCTTGTCAAAAAAAGTCGTCTATCTGCAATAGATAAGTACGTCCACCAATGTGGTTTTATAAATCATATAGATAGAATAACAGAAGCATGTAAACAGAGAAATAAATCTGTTTATATGCTTTTTTGGCTATTCAGAACTTTTTTACAAAGTTTATTTATCAGTAATGCAACAAATCCCCCTTTCACATTGGGACTAAGAGTGAAAGGAGATAAACGAGCAAGGCTCACTTCCTTTCCTAGACAGAAAGGGGGTGAGAAACATGAAACCATCTTCTTTTCAGACCACAATAGAAAATCAGTTTGACTATATCTGTAAACGTGCTATGGAAGACGAGCGAAAGAATTATATGCTTTATCTTTCAAGGATTGCAAAGCGTGAGGTGTCCTTTTCGGATGTTGGCGATTATCTTGTTAGCCAGTTTGCGACAACAGATAACTATTCAACTGACTTTCAGATTTTTACACTCAATGGAATATCAGTTGGTGTTGAAAATGATTTATTGAGTGAAGCATTACGTGAGTTGCCAGACAAGAAACGTGAAATTCTACTGCTGTTTTACTTTATGGACATGAGCGATTCAGAAATTGCAGACCTGTTGAAATTGAACCGTTCTACTGTCTATCGGCATAGAACCAGTGGACTAGCCTTAATCAAAAAGTTTATGGAGGAATTTGAAGAATGAAAACACAATATCCTATGATTCCCTTTCCTCTCATTGTAAAGGCAACAGATGGCGATACCGAAGCGATTAACCAGATTCTACATCATTACAGAGGGTACATAACGAAACGTTCCCTACGACTTATGAAAGATGAATATGGCAATCAAAGTATGGTCGTTGATGAAGTCTTACGTGGAAGAATGGAAACCAGACTGATTACAAAGATTCTGTCATTTGAAATTAAGTAATAACCTCTCTCTTTTCGTGGAAGCGTGCCATACTATTCCACGCTTCCCGAACAGGGAGGTTTGTTATTCCACCAAAGCATATTGAGCTTTCAATGTGTTTTGATAGGCTAACGAGCCATTGTTCTTTGAAAACTGAATAAAAGTAATTGAATACGTTTCGATAAGAAAAGAGCCAACGGAGCTAACCGCCATGACCTATCTTCTAAAGATAGCGAGCGTTTCAGTTAGTGTTCCGAAAAACAATCTTTAGCAGGATTGCCAGCGACGACTTTCTTATCGTGATAATGATACTCCCATACAGTCAATAGTCCGAGCGTTAAAAGCGTCGCAGGCAATGAGTATGGCTACATGAGAACCATGCAGGGGTGGAACTCCCGTGAGCTTTGCTAAAGCTGTTCGATTGCTGGTAAAACAACTTTTATGAAATCCAAATAAGTGATTTGGAAAGGAGGATTTTATGAAGCAGACTGACATTCCTATTTGGGAACGTTATACCCTAACCATTGAAGAAGCGTCAAAATATTTTCGTATTGGCGAAAACAAGCTACGACGCTTGGCAGAGGAAAATAAAAATGCAAATTGGCTGATTATGAATGGCAATCGTATTCAGATTAAACGAAAACAATTTGAAAAAATTATAGATACATTGGACGCAATCTAGCGTCGCCAAAGGGTCTTGTATATGATAAAATAGTATTAAGTCGTATCAAGGCTCTTTCCATAAAGGAAAGGAGCAAATGCCATGTCAGAAAAAAGACGTGACAATAAAGGTCGAATCTTAAAGACTGGAGAGAGCCAACGAAAAGACGGAAGATACTTATACAAATATATAGATTCATTTGGAGAACCGCAATTTGTTTACTCGTGGAAACTTGTGGCTACAGACCGAGTACCAGCAGGAAAGCGTGATTGTATCTCACTTAGAGAGAAAATCGCAGAGTTACAGAAAGACATTCATGATGGTATTGATGTTGTAGGAAAGAAAATGACACTCTGCCAGCTTTACGCAAAACAGAACGCTCAAAGACCAAAGGTTAGAAAAAACACTGAAACTGGACGCAAATATCTTATGGATATTTTGAAGAAAGACAAGTTAGGTGTAAGAAGTATTGACAGTATTAAGCCATCAGACGCTAAAGAATGGGCTATTAGAATGAGTGAAAATGGTTATGCTTATCAAACCATCAATAACTACAAACGTTCTTTAAAGGCTTCATTCTATATTGCTATACAAGATGATTGTGTTCGGAAGAATCCATTTGACTTTCAACTGAAAGCAGTTCTTGATGATGATACTGTCCCTAAGACCGTACTAACAGAAGAACAGGAAGAAAAACTGTTAGCCTTTGCAAAAGCTGATAAAACCTACAGCAAAAATTATGATGAAATTCTGATACTCTTAAAAACAGGTCTTCGTATTTCAGAGTTTGGTGGTTTGACACTTCCAGATTTAGATTTTGAGAATCGTCTTGTCAATATAGACCATCAGCTATTGAGAGATACTGAAATTGGGTACTACATTGAAACACCAAAGACCAAAAGTGGCGAACGTCAAGTTCCTATGGTTGAAGAAGCCTATCAAGCATTTAAGCGAGTGTTAGCGAATCGAAAGAATGATAAGCGTGTTGAGATTGATGGATATAGTGATTTCCTCTTTCTTAATAGAAAGAACTATCCAAAAGTGGCAAGTGATTACAACGGCATGATGAAAGGTCTTGTTAAGAAATACAATAAGTATAACGAGGATAAATTGCCACACATCACTCCACATAGTTTGCGACATACATTCTGTACCAACTATGCAAATGCAGGAATGAATCCAAAGGCATTACAGTACATTATGGGACATGCTAATATAGCCATGACGCTGAACTATTACGCACATGCAACATTCGATTCTGCAATGGCAGAAATGAAACGCTTGAATAAAGAGAAGCAACAGGAGCGTCTTGTTGCTTAGTAGTACAAATGAATTTACTACTTATTTACCACTTCTGACAGCTAAGACATGAGGAAATATGCAAAGAAACGTGAAGTATCTTCCTACAGTAAAAATACTCGAAAGCACATAGAATAAGGCTTTACGAGCATTTAAGAAAATATAAAAAGATAATTAGAAATTTATACTTTGTTTGTGCTAAAAAGAGTTAAAAAATGTTCTTAGATTACAGAGACGTAACTTAATAGTACTTGCTATAGTACTTCCATTCTCTTATATTGGGTTGTACATAAATACCATAGGAACTAGTTTCTTAAATTTAATATGGTATGTTGAAATTGCTTCTATTTTAGCATTTTTACATTTAAAAACTATTTTTACTTCATTTCAGAGCAAAGTATATGAATTGAAATTTTCATATATAAAGGCTTTTATGCGTCTTTTTATTGCAGTAAGCTCTTTATTGTTATTCTCTTTTATTATTTTTCGCTTGAGTTTATCTCTTAGTTTCCTTTTTACTAATATTTTATTACTCATATTTGGACTTTGTACAGAAGAATTTATTAGATTATTTAAGTCCTCTGATATGAAAGGAGCAACAGACTATTTAATTGTTCTCTTCTTAAAAAGGAATAAGATGGTAAAAAATCTACTTTCTAACGAAGATATAGAGCAGCAATTTTCAGAATTTTTGCATAACGAAATCTTACAAAATGTTATGGCTATCAAAAATTTCAATACCTATAGTGCTAACAAAACATTTGGAAATCAAATCAATCTTGTTTCTGAAGAGTTGGTTCAATGTATTCGAGAGCGAATAGATTATTATCAACCGATGAATGACGCTGATGAATTATTAAATACAAAGTATCGGTCTCTTATCGATAGGATACAGAGACGGTATAAAACCGAGCGGAAAGTAGAGGTGAATTTTCCAGTTAATTTTTCATTAATCTCACCCTATGATAAAATCGTTTATCGTTTTATAGAAGAATTGATGACAAATGCTATAAAATATTCTAGTGAAGGAACAATTTTTTTAAATATTGAAGTCAGAGATGATTGCATTTTCTTAACTTCTGAGAATAAATTTAGTTCGAAAGAATCTTCTTTAGGATATGGATTAAAAAATATATCGAATAGACTAAGCGTCTTGGGAGGAAAAATAGATGTGTTAAAAGAAGGAATGACTTTCCATGTTAACATTGTGTTGCCAATTGATAAGGAGTTATGTTATGAAGATTTTGTTAATTGATGATCATAAATTATTTAGTCAAAGTATCAAAATGATTTTAGAGTTATCAGAGAAGATTGATTCGGTGGATTTGGTAGATGAATTTGTAGCTCTAACTGATATTAATTACAATCAATACGATATTATTTTGATTGACATTAATCTAACTAGTATTTACCAAGATGATGGTTTAATGTTAGCACAAAATATTATTGAGAGTGGTTGTAATAGCAAGTTAGTAATTTTAACAGGTTATAGTAAAAAAATGTATGAGTATCGAGCAAAAAGTATAGGGGTATCTGGTTTTTTGGATAAAAGTATAGATCCAGAAGAGTTGATGCAAAAATTACTAATAATTTATAGTGGAGGAACCTTCTTCTCAAACGAAATAATAGTTGATATTTTAACTTCACGAGAAATTGAAATTTTAGAATTTGTAAGAAATGGTCTAACAATTGATGAAATTTGTGAAAAGGTTTTTGTAAGCAAGAGGACTATTTCAAATCACTTGTCAAATATATTCTCAAAATTAGGAGTAACTAATCGACAGGAAGCTATTTATATTGCTGAACAACTTGGCTATTTTTCTCCTGGCTAGCAATTGAACTAGAGTTTAAAATACTTTATTTACTAGTTTATGCCAATTTGGCATAAATTAAAAGGTCCGTCTAAAGTTGACTATAATAGCTTTAGGAGTGAACAAATGTATAGGCGATTCAAGGATCTTAGAGAGGATAGTGATTATACGCAAGGATATCTTGCTAATTATTTATCATGTAGCCAATCAGCATATTCTAAAATTGAATCAGGGAGGCGTCAGCTTTCTATTGATTATCTTATTAATTTATCAGCTCTTTATAGTGTTAGCACAGATTACTTATTAGAATTAACTGATTACCCTTACCGCCTCAATAGTCAAAAATAGTCTCTCCTTGTTTGTTCATTGACAATTGAATAAACCAAGGTGGGACTTTATTTATTTGTTGAGCAATTTAGGAGCTTGCGCCAAGAAATGAGCGAAACACATTCTCTTATAAAATATGATGGTTACATATCTGCCATGACACAAATAATGATAATGATACTTCTGAACGTTCAGGCTGCCAGCGTAAAAGGACAGCAGGTGAGATGCCCATGAATGGCCTAACCAGTTATACCCACTGAGGAAAAAAAGAGAATGGAGAATAAAGTAGATGAAAATAAAATATGTTCCCGTAGAAAACAGTATAGCTGAATGGGGAGATAAAAAAAGTATCTTAAAAAGATGGGAGGGATTAAATCTATATACCTTAAATCGATGGATTGGGGAGATGCGAAACCATAAGCGATATAGGGAATATGTAATCAATCCCACTAATAAGCTGGTTTACATTAATTTAGATGGTTTCGAAGAGTTCCTAAGATGGAAATAAGGGGCGGTAAAATAGACAAAATCGTGATATAATGATAGAAGTACATTTATTCTATATTATATGGCGATTTATTTTTATAGGAGAAATTGTTATGTATGTTAGAACGCTAAAAAACAAAAAAGGAGAGACAAGATTTGAAATTTCCGAAAAATATAAGCATCCATTGACTGGTAAATGGAAAACTGTAACTGAGTCATTTTACAAAGATACTGCTAGAGAAAGAAAAATGGCTGAAAGACGCCTTCTTTCTAAAATAGCTAAAATTCTAGATGATTTAGAAAGAACGTATAATCCAGAAAAATAACAACTTTTGGTCAATTGAAAGAGAGTTGGTTACAAAATTGGTCAGTATCTGTTAAACCTCAAACTATTGAAAGAGAAAAACTCGTAATTCGAAGGCTGGGGGAAATTATCGGCGATGATTATCTTTTGAACAAAATCACACCAATGCTAATGAGAGATAGCTTAATGACATATGCACGGATATATGATGCTTCACATTCTACAATGACACATTATATAGAGCACCTGTTCATGGCGTTCTATATAATGTGATTCCTTACTCTCCAATGTCAGTAGTCAAAATAAATATCTCTATCGAAAAAAGTTTTTAGAGCTACATGAGCTAGCTGCTTTTTTTGAAACTTTAAAAAGTAGAAGGAATCCCAATTACTATGATTTGGCGATTGTATTACTTTTTTCAGGTTTGCGAATAGGGGAGGCTGCTTTTACAGAAGAAGATTATGACTTTGAAACTGGTATTGTAACAATTGATAAAGCACTTCAATATAATAATCTAAAGGTAGAAGATTTTCACTTTGCTGAGACAAAAACGATAAATGGAGAACGCAAGGTAGCTATGCCAAAGGTTGCTAGACAAGCCATTGAAAGAGCTATTAGGAGAAGTAGAGAATTTGATTTACATTCAGATTTGAATCCATCAGATGCTTTTACGAGATCTGAGAGTATTTTTCGAATAAAACAAAATATGGTTTTGAATGGAAAAAACATGTTGTACCACACTCCTTCAGGAACATGCACATTACCTATCTTCAGAGTAGTGAGATGTCAATAGCTATTAGAGATGTTATGGCGAGGGTAGGTCATGCAAATTATGAAACAACAATGATTTATACTCATAAACAAAGTGATTCTCAACAAAATACTGTTAAAGCATTAGATGAATTCGCCTTAAGACACAACTTTATAGAGACCGATTTCAAACACTGGACAACAAAATATTCTGGAAAAGTTTATGATACTATCAAAAACGAATGTTACAATGCAAATACAAAAGTATTTTCGTTAGAAGAATTTAAAGAATTACTAGGTTTAGATTCTAATTATTCTGTTAAATATATATCAGCAAATATCTTTCCGAATCTGAAAAAAGACTTAACTCAACACTATAAAAAATTCGAAATTTTATGCATAAAAGAAAATCGTAGAAAAATCGTTGGTTTTGAATTATCGTGGTAATTTTGAAATTCTTGGTGATTTTTTGGTGATTTTTGTAAAAATCGAGAGCAAGGGGCTTGAAAACCTTGCTATGAAAGGAAAAATTTACTATGGCTACTATTCAATGGTTCCCAGGACACATGTCCAAAGCTCGCCGTCAAGTTCAAGAAAATATTAAGCATGTTGATTTTGTTACAATTTTAGTGGATGCAAGGTTACCTCTTTCTAGTCAAAATCCAATGTTAACCAAAATCGTCGGAGACAAACCCAAACTAATGATCCTCAATAAAGCTGATCTAGCAGATCCCATTCGAACTAAAGAATGGAGAGATTTTTATGAATCTCAAGGTTTAAAGACATTAGCTATTAATTCTAAAGAACAATCCACAGTTAAAAAAGTAACCGACATCGCTAAAATATTAATGTCCGATAAAATTGCTAAACTACGGGAACGTGGTATTCAAAAAGAGACACTTCGTACGATGATTATTGGAATTCCGAATGCAGGTAAATCGACTCTAATGAATCGCCTAGCAGGTAAAAAAATTGCAGTGGTTGGTAATAAACCAGGTGTCACAAAAGGTCAGCAATGGCTCAAATCTAATAAGGAACTGGAAATTTTGGACACTCCTGGTATCTTGTGGCCCAAATTTGAAGATGAATTAGTTGGATTAAAGCTAGCATTAACAGGGGCAATCAAAGATCAATTATTGCCTATGGATGAGGTAACAATATTTGGATTGAATTACTTTAAAACCTATTATCCTGATCGTCTCAAAGAGCGTTTTAAAAGCATTAATTTAGAGGATGAAGCTCCTGAAATCATCATGGCCTTAACACAAAAATTAGGTTATCGTGACGATTACGATCGCTTTTATAATTTATTTGTCAAAGAAGTTCGCGATGGTAAATTAGGACGCTACACGTTAGATATCGTCGGAGAACATGATGGCAACGATTAAAGAAATCAAAGCAATTTTAGAGACTATTGTTGATTTAAAAGACAAACGTTGGCAAGAATATCAAACAGATTCACGCGCAGGTGTTCAAAAAGCAATCCTTCAACGAAAAAAAAATATTCAGTCAGATTTAGACGAAGAAGCGCGCTTAGAACAAATGTTGGTCTACGAAAAAAAACTTTACATTGAACATATAAACCTTATTGCAGGAATCGATGAAGTAGGTAGAGGTCCTTTAGCAGGACCAGTAGTAGCTGCTGCTGTTATTCTTCCACCAAACTGTAAAATAAAACATCTCAATGACTCCAAAAAAATTCCAAAGAAAAAGCATCAAGAAATCTATCAAAATATTTTAGATCAAGCGTTAGCAGTTGGTATTGGTATTCAAGACAGTCAATGTATTGATGATATCAACATTTATGAAGCTACAAAACATGCTATGATTGATGCAGTTTCTCATTTATCTGTAGTTCCTGAACATCTTTTAATTGATGCTATGGTTTTGGATCTACCAATTCCACAAACTAAAATTATCAAAGGTGATGCTAATTCACTCTCTATTGCAGCAGCTTCAATTGTAGCTAAAGTGACCAGAGATAAAATAATGTCTGATTATGATAGCAAATATCCTGGATATGCATTTTCTAAAAATGCTGGCTATGGTACTAAAGAGCATTTAGAGGGTTTGCAAAAATACGGTATTACTCCGATACATCGTAAAAGTTTTGAACCTATAAAATCAATGTTATAAATAATACGGAAGAGGAAAAGATGACCGAAAAAGAAAAAATGTTAGCAGGACAATATTATCGTCCATCAGCACCTGAACTACGCAAGGATAGAGAAGTTGCACTAAAAAATATGCAAGCCTTCAACAATGAAGATGATAGTAGCAAACGTAACGTCATTTTACAAAAATGGTTTGGTGCTACTGGGAAAAGTATCCATATGGAACAACGTTTTGTCTGCGATTATGGTTGTAATATTTATGTTGGTGAAAACTTCTACGCCAATTTTAACCAAACTTTCTTAGATGTTTGTGAAATTCGTATTGGCGATAACTGTATGTTTGGCCCAAACTGTCAACTCCTCACCCCACTCCATCCTCTAGATCCAATAGAAAGAAATTCAGGATTAGAATACGGTGCCCCAATCCAAATCGGGAATAATGTCTGGCTAGGTGGAGGAGTGACTATTTTACCAGGTGTTGTATTAGGAGATAATGTCGTCGTTGGCGCTGGAAGTGTTGTTACGAAATCATTTGAAAATAACGTTGTTATAGCAGGAAACCCTGCTAAGATAATCAAAAAATTAGCTTAATGTAAGAAAAAACCTTTAATTATAACAAAGGTTTTTTCTAATTTTAAAAATAGGTAAAGATAATATTCTGTCAATTTAATCCATCTTATTTATAATGATTTTAAATAGAAAAACCTTGATATAATAATGTTTTCTTAAGTATAAAATTCTTTAAAAAAGTAGATATTTTTCCAAAAAATTATGTTATTATAGATTTGTGCTCATTTTTGAACACTTTATCTTTCATTTTAAGGAGTTTTATGAAAAAGCTATTAACCACTCCTGTAATGGGTTGTACTTTGGTTATACTTTCTCTAACGTCCCTATTTGTTGGTGTTAAATCTATCCCACTGGAGCAAATAACACACCTTGATCAATCACAGGTAGATATTTTTTTAGCGAGTCGCTTACCAAGAACCATTAGTATCCTAATATCTGGTGCAAGTTTGTCAGTCTGTGGCCTGCTGATGCAACAACTCACCCAAAACAAGTTCGTTTCACCGACAACTTCAGGGACTATGGATTGGGCGAAATTAGGAGTAGTTGTTACGCTGATTTTCTTTAAAAATACCTCTATTTTTATTCAACTATGTATAGCTTCAGGTTTTGCCATTTTAGGATCGCTTCTTTTTGTAACCATTTTAAAAATGATTACTTTTAAGGATAATATTTTTATACCTCTTATCGGACTGATGCTTGGACAAATTGTAGCAGCAGCAACAGTATTTTTAGGAACACATTTTCAAGTACTACAATCTGTCAACAGTTGGCTTCAAGGTAATTTTTCCATCATGACTAGCCATCGCTACGAAATTCTTTACTTAGCATTGCCATGTTTGTTTTTAGTGTATTTTTTTGCTCATCAGTTTACCATTGTTGGGCTTGGAGAAAGCTTCGCTAAAAATTTAGGGATTGCTTATGAAAAGATGATTTACTTTGGTTTAGTTTTGGTTTCAATTATGACATCCCTAGTCATTATTATCGTAGGAGCTTTACCTTTCTTAGGTTTAATCGTACCTAATCTAATTAGCTTAACTAAAGGGGATCATATGTCCTCAACTATCTTAGAGACATCGCTTTTAGGGGCTTGTATCGTCATGATATGTGATCTTTTTGGTCGCTTAGTTATTTTTCCTTATGAAGTCTCAATAGGAGTTACGCTAGGAGTATTGGGTAGTGCCTTTTTCTTGATTTCAATTATAAGAAATGAGGGAAAATCATGATTAAGGATTTAGAGATACCAAAATTACTTATTTTACTGATACTACTAATTGCTGCCATTATTTTGTTTTTAATTTATGGTATTCCAACTGACGCAAATGAATTTTTGATTATCTATATCCTAAAAACACGTTATCAAAAACTGATTGCATTAATTTTGGTTGGTATCTGCATTGGTAGTTCTAGTCTTATTTTTCAAACTCTAACCAATAACCGACTTTTAACTCCGTCCATTATTGGTTTAGATAGCTTATATGTCCTTATGCAAACAGGATTAATGTATTTAATCGGAGCTCAGCGTGTCATAAAATTTTCATCTTTTAGCAGCTTCCTCCTTTCATTATTATTAATGGTTGGATTCGCTTACTTATTATTTACGATACTTTTTCGAAATAAAAAACAGTCTTTGTATTTTGTTCTATTAGCTGGACTCATATTTAATACATTATTTTCTTCTATCTCATCCTTTATTCAAGCCATTATGGACCCCAACGATTTTATGATTTTACAAAATCAGCTCTTTGCTAGTTTCAATGCTATTAATACCAAGATCCTTTGGATTTCTTTCATTATCATTGTCGTTAGCTTTGCCATTAATTGGCCTTTTATAAAGGAATTGGATGTCTTACTATTGGGTAAAGAAAATGCGATATCACTCGGCATCCCATATCAAAAGCTTACTACTAGAATTTTTTTATGGTTAGCATTGATGGTAGCTATAGCAACAGCATTAGTTGGGCCGATTACTTTTTTAGGCTTACTTGTAGCACATATTACCTATCACAGTTTTCATACCTTTAGACATCAAATATTAGTTCCTATAGCCATTGTTATCTGTATCTTTACACTTGTCTTAGGACAGCATCTCGTTCAAAATCTATTACACCTCACTGTTCAACTAAGTGTTCTCCTCAACCTTATCGGGGGAAGTTATTTTATATTCACCTTAATCAAAGGAAGGAAAAACTTATGATTCAAATAAACAATTTACATAAGTTCTATGGCCAAAAGGAAATATTAAAAGACATTAATATTTCGATTCCTAAAGGAAAAGTAACAGCTATTTTAGGTCCAAATGGATCTGGAAAGAGTACATTGCTGAGTTGTATCAGTCGACTTGAACCTTATGATAATGGTGAAATTTTCCTTGATAAGGTACCATTAGCCCACTACAGTTCAAATGACTTAGCCAAAACATTAGCCATATTAAGACAATCCAATCACTTAACACTTAAGATAAAGGTGAGAGACTTGATAGGATTCGGTAGATTTCCTTATAGTAAAGGACGGTTAAGTCAAAAAGATAAAGCTGTCATAGAATCAGTTATATCTTATATGGATTTAAACGATATAGCTGACGAGTTCATTAATAACCTCAGCGGAGGTCAAATTCAAAGAGCTTTTATCGCAATGACAATGGCACAAGATACTCAATAAGA
>ERZ507021.396-NODE-396-length-12464-cov-5.22266_pt1 | contig 12464 bp, 10 predicted proteins | sample MGYA00512877_ERZ507021 | MGnify/ENA metagenome assembly ERZ507021 | reverse complement strand
GCATCAGGTGAAATGCCTGTTGCAGCACACGAGGCACGAGCGCCGCTTCACGTACTGTAACCGCCATTTTACTTACCGGCTTGGCGATAGCTTCGATATCAACAGCCTGGAAATCTTCTTTATGCAGACGAGCACGCGGTGCCTGACCAGTGATGCACAAAATAGGAATGGAATCAGCAGAAGCGGAATAGAGCGCGGTGATCATGTCCGTGCCCGCAGGACCGGAAGTCCCCAGACATACGCCGATATTCCCTGCCGTTGCGCGGGTATAACCTTCCGCCATGTGCGAAGCACCTTCCACATGACGCGCCAGAATGTGACGAATACCGCCGTGCTTACGCATCGCTGAGTAGAACGGATTGATTGCAGCTCCCGGAACGCCGAAGGCGGTGGTGATACCTTCTTTCTCCAGCACATACATTGCCGCGTCAACGGCTCTCATTTTTGCCATTTTATTCCTACCTCTATTAATTGGAAAAATTTTCCAACTTTCAAATTTTGTCAAAAAAACCCGCTCCGCAGAGCGGGATGCGACAGACACTATGGATGTGCTTTCAGTCCCAACGCCGTGCTGATATCGCGGGCGGTGTCTCTGACCAGCTCACCCTGACTGACAAAACGATCTTCTGTCAGTCTTGATGAAGGCCCGGAGATGGAGATAGCGGCAACAACGCTACCTACATCATCGTAAATTGCTGAAGCTATGCAATTCAGACCTACAACATGCTCTTCTTTATCTACGGTATAGCCCAGTTCACGCGCTTGTTCCAGGTCCTTCAGCAAGGTGGGCATATCCACAAGCGTAGTTGGCGTAAACTGCTGCAAACCGGTTTGCAGAATGATGCTCATCAACTCCTCTTCCGCCAGCGGATAAAGCAGCGCTTTGCCCGCACCGGAAGCATGCAGCGGCAGACGACTGCCCAGTGGCGCGCACATCCTGACCATCGATTTACACTCTAACTGACCAATTAATACCGCTTCATTGCCGTTACGGATCGCGACATTGACCGTTTCGCCGGAAAGTAACATCAGGCGGCGCATAAACGGCCCGGCGACGGAGAGGACATCGCGGTTATGGATGTACGCCGCACCGACGTTAAAGACACCTAATCCTATATGCCACCAGCCTAACTGACTGTCCTGATAGACAAAATCCGCTGCCTGTAAAACCTTCAGCAAGCGAAAGGTCGTGGAGAGCGGCAAATCCAGATTGAGAGAAATATCGCTAACCGACGAACTTCCCCCACTTTTTTCCAGATATTGCAGAATCGCAATTCCCCGCTCTAACGCCTGTGCGCCCTTCTGTGCCACAGGCTCCGCCTGTCCTGGCCTGCCGCGCCGTCTAACTTCCGTCATACCTACGTTAACTCCGACCTACAAGTGAGCATAAACAATGAACAATTAGTTTATCTTATGCAAGTCGGTTGCAGGCGTCACGCAAAACAGAGTTCCTGTTCAGGAATACTTTCAACATCACAGTTGTCACTGCCGCCGCGATCGATGGTCAGAAAATCGGTGACGCGCTGCCAGGCAAAAAGTGGGTGATGCCAGACGTTACGATGATAATTCACTCCCTGTTCACCGTTGGTGATAAACGCCCGCAGGGTTGACAGGTCTGGTTTGTCGTCACCTAACGCCACGACCACCACAAACACTTCACCTTTCATCGGGATAAAGGCCTGAGTGCCCAGCGGATGACGTTCGAGTTCGTGAATGGTCAGCGGCAGATTGGCCGGTTGCGCGCGGTTAATGCTGATAAGCGTACGGTCTTGCTCAAGAATCTCAACCAGCGCCAAATCGTGGTAACGCTCCACCAGGCCATTGTTAATATGGAAAAAATCCCGTTGCTGCGTTTCGATTACGTCGCCATAAGCACTAAAGGCTTCCTGACTTAACGGTAATACCTGAAGTTTCATCTTTTTGTCCTTGTAACATAATTCCGTTCAACCAGCGCCGACCGGTCAGCTTGGTTTCAATAACAGGCAATCTAAAACCTTAAGGGAACAACATCAACACAAAAGTTGGAATATTTTTCCAAAACTAGATTTAGTCCACAAATTGAACAGGGTTATCATGTAAAAATACTGATAAATCAGAGGATAAGAAAATCACGCAACTTGCGGATTTAAAAGGGGATACCTGAAGATGTTCGATCCAGAAACCTTGCGGACTTTCATTGCGGTTGCTGAAACAGGAAGTTTTTCAAAAGCGGCAGAACGATTATGTAAAACCACGGCGACGATCAGTTATCGCATTAAACTTCTGGAAGAGAATACCGGAGTGGCGCTGTTTTTCCGCACGACTCGCAGCGTGACGTTGACAGCGGCTGGCGAGCATCTACTTTCTCAGGCCAGAGACTGGCTGAGCTGGCTGGAAAGTATGCCCAGCGAGCTGCAACAGGTGAATGATGGCGTGGAACGCCAGGTGAATATTGTCATCAACAACCTGCTCTACAACCCCCAGGCCGTCGCCCAGCTGCTGGCGTGGCTGAATGAACGTTACCCCTTTACCCAGTTTCACATCTCCCGACAAATCTATATGGGCGTCTGGGACTCGCTATTGTACGAAGGTTTTTCACTGGCTATCGGCGTCACGGGAACCGAAGCTCTGGCAAATACTTTTAGCCTTGATCCCTTAGGTTCGGTGCAATGGCGCTTTGTCATGGCGGCGGATCACCCGCTGGCGAAAGTTGAAGAGCCACTCACAGAAGCGCAGTTACGGCGCTTTCCGGCGGTTAATATTGAAGACAGCGCCCGCACCTTAACCAAGCGCGTCGCCTGGCGTTTGCCGGGGCAAAAAGAGATTATTGTTCCCGATATGGAAACGAAAATCGCCGCCCATCTGGCGGGCGTTGGCATTGGTTTTTTGCCAAAATCACTTTGCCAGTCAATGATCGATAATCAACAACTGGTCAGCCGGGTAATCCCAACGATGCGCCCTCCTTCGCCATTGAGTCTGGCATGGCGCAAATTTGGCAGTGGCAAAGCGGTAGAAGATATTGTGACCTTGTTTACCCAGCGCAGGCCGGAAATCAGCGGATTTTTAGAAATTTTCGGCAACCCACGCAGTTAAAAATCAAGTTTCCTTGCGCGTTGGAGCGTAAAATAGCGTGCAAGCTGATTTGAGGTTCACTTTTAACTATGCAAGAGAGACACACGGAACAGGACTATCGTGCCCTGCTGATTGCTGATACGCCCATTATTGATGTTCGCGCCCCCATCGAGTTTGAGCAAGGCGCAATGCCCGCCGCTATCAACCTGCCGTTAATGAATAACGATGAACGCGCCGCCGTTGGCACCTGCTATAAACAGCAAGGGTCAGACGCGGCGCTGGCGCTGGGTCATAAACTGGTGGCGGGTGAAATTCGTCAGCAGCGCATGGACGCCTGGCGGGCAGCGTGCCTGCAAAATCCGCAAGGTATTCTCTGCTGCGCCCGAGGCGGTCAACGTTCACATATTGTGCAACGCTGGCTGCATGAAGCGGGGATTGATTATCCGCTGGTGGAAGGCGGTTATAAGGCACTGCGCCAGACGGCGATTCAGGCGACTATTGAACTGGCACAAAAACCGATAGTGCTGATTGGCGGTTGTACCGGCAGCGGTAAAACGCTGTTAGTGCAACAACAGCCGAACGGTGTTGATCTGGAAGGGCTGGCGCGTCATCGCGGTTCGGCGTTTGGTCGCACGTTGCAACCGCAACTTAGCCAGGCGAGTTTTGAAAATCTGCTGGCTGCCGAAATGCTAAAAACCGACGCCCGTCAGGAGCTACGGCTGTGGGTGCTGGAAGATGAAAGCCGGATGATCGGTTCGAATCACCTGCCGGAATGCCTGCGCGAGCGAATGACTCAGGCGGCGATTACGGTGGTAGAAGATCCGTTTGAGATCCGTCTTGAACGCCTGAACGAAGAGTATTTCTTGCGTATGCATCATGATTTTACCCATGCGTACGGCGACGAACAGGGCTGGCAGGAGTATTGCGAATACCTGCATCACGGACTTTCGGCGATTAAGCGTCGGCTGGGGCTACAGCGCTATAACGAACTGGCTGCAAGGCTGGATGCAGCACTGACAACGCAACTCACCACCGGCAGCACCGACGGTCATCTGGCCTGGCTGGTGCCGTTACTTGAAGAATATTACGACCCGATGTATCGCTATCAGCTTGAGAAAAAGGCGGAAAAAGTTGTCTTTCGCGGTGAGTGGGCGGAAGTGGCGGAATGGGTTAAGGCGCAGTGATGGGCGGTATTCTGAAACGGCGATTGTCGTGAGAACAGAATGGTTGCACCAGAATACAGATATAAAAAAACCGACATGACAGTCGGTTTTTTTATTTTTTCCGCCCAAGACTTGGTGGTTCCGGGCAGAAATGAAACAGTCCTCATCTAGCAAGTGAATTATAAGTCAGGATGCCTACATATTCAAACAGCTATGTTGGCGATACAATCCCGACGCTAGTAGTGATACTGCCTCAAGGGATTACCGCAGTGCGGAAAAGTACTTTTAAGTCCTGGTCAGGATACAGGTGGTGCTGATTCTGGTGCTCTAATTTGGAGAGAGGCAGTCCTCATCTAGCACATGAAGAAAATCATAGTTACAGGCAACGTAAGGGTAAGCTGTGATTGTCTTTCTCCCTTAAGGGAGCAACGGATGAAAACTTTTCTCGATAAAGTTCTCATCGTTCTTAAGGCGCTAATCGCGCTGCTGGAACTGATCCGTCAGTTTATTGAATAACTGAGGAAACGTAGCTAAGGCCGAAGGTTTACCACCTTCGGCCTTTAAAAAAACCGACATGACAGTTGGTTTCAGATTTATTGCCAAAATGCACACTGTTCATGCCGGATGCGGCGTAAACGCCTTATCCGGCCTACACAATCTTGCAAAATCAATATATTGCACGCTCTTCGTAGGTCTGATAAGCGTAGCGCATCAGGCAATCTAACGCCTGTCATCACCCCGCAAACTGCCTGAACAGCGCCTTACCCTTAACCAGTCGCGCGCCCAGCCAGCCGCCGAAAAGTGACAGCAGCAGCGCACCGCTACACGGCAACACAATCCACAATCGCCAGTCTGGCTCCCACGGGAAATCAAACACTTTCGCCTGCAACACTGCCAGTGCCGTTTCCGCACCAATTGCGGCCACCAGGCCGGATACAAACCCGAGCATGGCGAACTCACACCACAATGTCGTGCGCAGCAGTTTTTTGCCCGCACCGAGAGTGCGCCACACCACCAGCTCCTGATGACGCTGACGCATTCCCACCTGCACCTGTGCCAGCAACAGCAACATACCGCAGGCGGTGACCAGCACCACCATCACTTCCAGCGCCCGGCTTACCTGCTCCAGCACCTGACTGACCTGTTTTAAAATCGCGCCAATGTCTAACAGGCTAATGGTCGGGAACTGGCGGTTGAGTTGCGTCAACATGCCGTTGCCATTCTCCCAGCGGAAACTGGTAAGCCAGCTCTGCGGCTGCCCGTCCAGCGCCCCTTCAGGAAAAATAAAATAGAAATTAGGCCGCAGACTTTCCCAGTCCACTTTGCGAAGACTGGTCACTTTAGCGCGGAACTCCTGGGTATCGCCCATAAAGGTGACGGTATCGCCGAGGGCAACGTTTAAGCGTTTCGCCAGCCCCTCTTCCATCGACACTTCATCGGCTTTTGGCGGCCAGTTACCGGCGACAATCGGATTATGATCGGGCCGCGTATTTTGCCAGGTAAGATTGAGTTCGCGATTGAGCGCCTCATCTTCATTGCCTTCTGTCGGCTTATCGTTAATCGCCGTCAACCGCGCCCGCACTACCGGATAAAACGATTCCGGGACTATTTGATGTTCCGCGAGGAACGCTTTTAGCGGCGTAACCTGTTCTGTGGCGATGTTGATTAAAAAGTAGTTCGGGCTTTCTGGCGGTAGCTGCTGTTGCCAGCGGTCGAGCAGATCGCCACGCAACACCAGCAACAGTGCCAGCAGCATAAAGGAGAGCGAAAATGCCGAAAGCTGGCTTAACGTTGACCACGGCTGACGTAACAGGCGGCTAACCGCCAGGCGCAGAGGTAGCGATTTCAGCGTCATGCGGCGAAGTACATTCAGCAGCATCCAGCCCAGCACGCCGCACAGCAAAGCCAGCACTACCGCTCCCGCCAGCACCGCCCACAACAGCATACTGCCGCCCATCAGTCCGGCAAGCAGCAGCACAACCACCACACTGACAATCGGCAGATAAAACTTGAGCGGCCAGACGTTCGCGACCACATCATTACGCAATACGCGTAAAGGCTGTGTTGCCAGCAACAAGCGGTACGGTCGTAGCCCCACCAGCAGCGAGATGACCGTCATGGTGCCGAGCGCCCACAGCCACGGCCAGAGACTGGCAGGCGGTAGTGCAGCAGGCAAAACGGGCTTGAGCAGCACCATCAGCACGTTTTCGAACAACAGGCCTATCGCCCCGCCGGTAACGGCTGAAAGCGCCAGCACCATCAACCACTGACCGACAATTAACTTACGCAATTGTGCTCGCCCTGCCCCCAGCGTTTTGAGGATCGCCACAAGATCGTAGCGACTGCGACAGTAATGATTCATCGCCACCGCGACCGCCGCCACCGCCAGCAGCAAGGTCAAAAGCGCCGAAAGCAGCAGGAACTGTTGCGAGCGTTCCATCGAGCGCCCCAGCGCGCCTTCGTCCTGTTCCAGACCGTACCAGCGTTGTTCGGGTTTAAGCTGGGGTAACAACCATTTCTCATAGCCGTCGAGCTGGTTCTCGTTGCCGCCGAATTTATAGCGCCAGGTGACCCGACTTCCCGGCTGCACGGCTCCGGTTTTATCGACATCCGCCAGATTCATCATCAGACGCGGGGCCATCTGGAAGGGGTTAAAACCGGAATCCGGTTCCTGAATCACTTCTCCGGCAATCCGCAAGGTGGCATCGCCCACGTCAATGGTGTCGCCCGTTTTCAGGTTAAGCAGTGCCATCAGGCGTGGGGCCAGCAATACGCTGCCCGCCTGCGGTTTCAGGCCCGGGGGATTGGTTTGCAGATCGCCATACATCGGGTAGATATCATCCACCGCTTTGACGTTCGCCAGCTGCGGTGTGTCGCCTGCAAATGTCATGGTGGCGAAAGTCAGCTGCTTGCCGACTTTCAGGCCGCGCTTTTGCGCTTCCTCCAGCCACGCTTGCGGCACTTCGCGTGAACTGCGCAACGCCCGATCGCCCGCCATAAACTCCCGGCTTTGCTGGCTTAAGCCCTTCTCCATGCGATCGCTGATGTTGCCCAGCGCCAGCACGCAGGCCACCGCCAGGCTTAGCGCCAGCCAGACAATTAACAGCGACGGCGAGCGCCATTCGCGCCAGAACCAACGTGCAATCATGCTTCCTCCTGCAACTGCCCGTTAACCAGTCGTAAGCAGCGATCGCAGCGTGCCGCCAGTTGCAGGTCGTGAGTCACCATAATCAACGTGGTGCCATGCTCACGGTTGAGGGAAAACAGCAGGTCGGCAATTTTATCGCCCGTCTGGCGGTCAAGGTTACCGGTGGGTTCGTCGGCAAACAGCACATCAGGCCGACCATTAAAAGCTCGCGCCAGCGCCACTCGTTGCTGTTCGCCGCCGGAAAGCTGTGCCGGAAGATGATCAAGACGTTTACCCAGCCCTAACTGTTCGAGCAACGCTTTCGCCCCATTACGACTTTCCGCGCTACTTTCACCGCGCAGCAGCGCCGGAAGCTCGACGTTTTCCAGCGCGTTAAGGGTAGGAATTAACATAAATGACTGAAAAACAAAGCCTACGTGCTTCGCGCGCAACTTTGCCCGCGCTTCTTCGTCCATATTATGTAGAGGTTGTCCCACCAGACTCACTTCGCCACTGCTGCCGTCATCCAGCCCGGCGAGGATCGCCAGCAAGGTTGACTTACCCGATCCCGACTCGCCCACCAGCGCGATGGTCTCGCCACGTTTGACAACCAGCTCAACTCCGGTGAGGATGGAGAGTTCATGCTCCCCCTGACCGACGGACTTCTTAAGATGATGAACTTCAACAATGTTTTCCGCTGGCATTTGCCCTTCCTGTTCCTGGTCCTGTTAACCTTCCGTGCCGCCGCAGCGGACACGTTATTGATTCTGGGTGATAGCCTGAGCGCCGGGTATCGAATGTCTGCCAGCGCGGCCTGGCCTGCCTTGTTGAATGATAAGTGGCAGAGTAAAACGTCGGTAGTCAATGCCAGCATCAGCGGCGACACCTCGCAACAAGGGCTGGCGCGCCTTCCGGCTCTGCTGAAACAGCATCAGCCGCGCTGGGTGCTGGTAGAACTGGGCGGCAATGACGGTTTGCGTGGTTTTCAGCCACAGCAAACCGAGCAAACGCTGCGCCAGATTTTGCAGGATGTTAAAGCCGCCAACGCTGAACCATTGTTAATGCAAATACGTCTGCCTGCAAACTATGGTCGCCGTTATAATGAAGCCTTTAGCGCCATTTACCCCAAACTCGCCAAAGAGTTTGATGTTCCGCTGCTGCCCTTTTTTATGGAAGAGGTCTACCTCAAGCCACAATGGATGCAGGATGACGGTATTCATCCCAACCGCGACGCCCAGCCGTTTATTGCCGACTGGATGGCGAAGCAGTTGCAGCCTTTAGTAAATCATGACTCATAAAGCAACGGAGATCCTGACAGGTAAAGTTATGCAAAAATCGGTCTTAATTACCGGATGTTCCAGTGGAATTGGCCTGGAAAGCGCGCTCGAATTAAAACGCCAGGGTTTTCATGTGCTGGCAGGTTGCCGGAAACCGGATGATGTTGAGCGCATGAACAATATGGGATTCACCGGCGTGTTGATCGATCTGGATTCGCCAGAATGTGTTGATCGCGCAGCCGACGAAGTGATCGCTCTGACCGATAATTGTCTGTATGGGATCTTTAACAATGCCGGATTCGGCATGTATGGCCCCCTTTCCACCATCAGCCGTGCGCAGATGGAACAGCAGTTTTCTGCCAACTTTTTCGGCGCACACCAGCTCACCATGCGCCTGTTACCCGCTATGTTACCGCACGGTGAAGGGCGTATTGTGATGACCTCATCGGTGATGGGATTAATCTCCACACCGGGTCGAGGCGCTTACGCGGCCAGTAAATATGCGCTGGAGGCGTGGTCAGACGCACTGCGCATGGAGCTGCGCCACAGCGGAATTAAAGTTAGCCTGATCGAACCCGGTCCCATTCGTACTCGCTTCACCGACAACGTCAACCAGACGCAAAGCGATAAGCCGGTCGAAAACCCCGGCATCGCCGCCCGCTTTACGTTGGGGCCGGAAGCAGTGGTCGACAAAGTGCGCCATGCTTTTATTAGCGAGAAGCCGAAGATGCGCTATCCGGTGACGCTGGTGACCTGGGCGGTAATGGTGCTCAAACGCCTGCTGCCGGGGCGCTTGATGGACAAAATATTGCAGGGGTGAGTTGAAGCCCGCGCTTAAGCCCCCATGTCAAAGAAAATATCGACAACAGAGAGCGACTCCATGTCCGTAGAAAATATTGTCAACATTAACGAATCTAACCTGCAACAGGTTCTTGAACAGTCGATGACCACTCCGGTGCTGTTCTATTTTTGGTCTGAACGTAGCCAGCACTGTTTGCAGTTAACCCCAATTCTGGAAAGCCTCGCGGCGCAGTACAACGGGCAATTTATTCTGGCGAAGCTGGACTGCGACGCGGAGCAGATGATTGCCGCCCAGTTTGGTCTGCGCGCGATTCCGACCGTGTATCTGTTCCAGAACGGGCAACCGGTAGACGGCTTCCAGGGGCCGCAACCGGAAGAGGCGATCCGCGCCCTGCTGGATAAAGTGCTGCCGCGCGAAGAAGAACTGAAAGCGCAGCAGGCGATGCAACTGATGCAGGAAGGCAATTACACCGACGCCCTGCCATTGCTGAAAGACGCCTGGCAGCTGTCAAGTCAGAACGGGGAGATCGGCCTGCTGCTGGCAGAAACGCTGATTGCGCTGAACCGTTCTGAAGATGCAGAAGCCGTGCTGAAAACCATTCCTTTGCAGGATCAGGACACCCGCTACCAGGGGCTGGTGGCGCAAATCGAACTGCTGAAGCAGGCGGCTGATACGCCGGAAATTCAACAGTTGCAACAGCAGGTGGCAGAGAATCCAGAAGATGCCGCCCTGGCGACGCAACTGGCACTGCAACTGCATCAGGTTGGGCGTAATGAAGAGGCGCTGGAGTTGCTGTTTGGGCATCTGCGTAAAGATCTCACCGCCGCAGACGGTCAGACGCGTAAAACGTTCCAGGAGATCCTCGCTGCGCTGGGTACGGGTGATGCGCTGGCGTCGAAGTATCGCCGCCAGCTGTATGCGTTGTTGTATTGATTTTCCGTTGAAATGCGATGTGCTGGTTTGTAGGCCTGATAAGACGCGCCAGCGTCGCATCAGGCATCCGCGCATAGCCGCCGGATGCGGCGTGAACGCCTTATCCGGCCTACCAAACCGTGCTAATTCAATATTTATTTCTTCGTCAATTGCGTCACCACCAACTGGTGGCGCGAATTATAAAACTTACGATAGGTTAAATAGCAGGCAATAATGGTCGACAAGCTGGCGGTGGAAAGCAGCATAAAAGTCACCATAATCTGATATTTAATCGCCTTCACCGGATCAATCCCGGCAAATATCAGCCCGGACATCATTCCCGGTAAACTCACTAAGCCAACCGTTTTTGCTGAATCCACCGTCGGAATTAAAGCCGCGCGAATACTGTCGCGAATCAATATCGCTGAAGCCTGTTTCGGCGTCGCGCCAAGACTCAGTTTCTCCTGAATCTGTTGTTGTTCGCTAATCACCCGTTGCCCTAAATTGTTGTAACACAGCCCTACCGCCACCATCGCGTTACCGGCAATCATCCCGGCAATAGGAATCACCTGCATCGGGATAAACTCAATCGACCCAGAGAGGATCAGTACCGCCAGGGTAATTCCCGCTCCGACCGTAATGGCAATAAACGATGAGATAAAAGCTTTAGCAATATATTTACTGCGTTTTTGCGCATTCCACGCCGCATTAAAGCAGATAAATAACACCATCAATAATGTCAGGCTGGCATCATCCACGCTGAAAATATACTTCAGCACATAGCCGACAATAATCAGCTGAATTATCGCGCGTCCAACGCTCCAGAGAATATCTTTCTCCAGCGCCAGTTTTTCTTTATGGCTAATTAAGATTGCCACCACCACCAGCATTAATGCCAGTGCTAATGATTCGTTAGTAATATTATGCGAGTTCATAGCGTGCTTCCTGCATTTCTCCGGCATGCGGTTGCAGTGTAATCACTTTATCCGCATGATTAATTTCGTCTTTATCGTGTGTCACCCACAGCACGGCAATATTTTGCTCGCGCACATAACGGTGGATCATCTCATTAACGTTATGTTTATTACTTTCATCCAGTGCACTGGTGATTTCATCCAGCAATAATACCTTTGGCATAAATTGCAGGTTACGAATCAATGAGATACGTTGTTTTTCACCACCAGATAGCTCGGCGATATTCTTTGTCAAAATGCTGTCCGGCAAAGCGAAGCGTTCGAGAAAATCGAGAAAAATGGCTGGGTCAGGCTGCTGGTTACGGATCTGCCAGGGAAAGATCAGATTATCGTATACCGTATCGCCAAACAGCGTCGGCGTCTGGGCGCAGTAAGATACTTGCTGGCGGTAGATTTCTGGCTTGAGTGTACTGACATCCTCACCTTCAAACAGCAACGTTCCGCTGGTTGGGCTGATTAATGAAGCAACAATTTTCAGCAGCGTACTTTTGCCACAACCGGAAGGGCCGGTAATTAACTTAAATTCGCCAGCACGTAGCGAAAAATTGATGTTATTAAGAATCTTCGTATCACCCGCCAGATATCCTACGTTTTGTAGCTGAAGCAAAGGACTATTTTCCTGCATCGCTGTTCCCTTTTTCTGATTTTTACTAAAAACAGTTTATCCTTCGCAGGAATAAGGGGGAACTCTCTTTCAGTAATCAGGTATAATTTGTTTAATCAAGCAGCAATTTTGCTGATTATGGACGGTACAACAGGAGGTTTTTCCGATGCTTATCTTTATCCCGATTCTCATTTTTGTCGCGCTGGTCATTGTCGGCGCGGGCGTTAAAATCGTGCCGCAGGGCTTTCAATGGACAGTAGAACGTTTTGGTCGCTATACCAAAACGTTACAGCCAGGGCTCAGTCTGGTCGTGCCGTTTATGGATCGCATTGGTCGTAAGATCAATATGATGGAGCAAGTGCTCGATATCCCTTCTCAGGAAGTTATCTCGAAAGATAACGCCAACGTTACGATCGACGCGGTCTGTTTTATTCAGGTAATTGATGCCCCGCGCGCGGCTTATGAAGTCAGCAATCTGGAGCTGGCTATCATCAATCTGACCATGACTAACATCCGTACCGTACTGGGTTCAATGGAACTTGACGAAATGCTCT
>ERZ507021.392-NODE-392-length-12526-cov-4.76048_pt1 | contig 12526 bp, 10 predicted proteins | sample MGYA00512877_ERZ507021 | MGnify/ENA metagenome assembly ERZ507021 | reverse complement strand
TGTGATAGTTTTATGAAAGCATTCTTTAAAAAAATAGTTTAAAATCTGAGTTAAAAAGGATTTTGTTTCATTTTCTTTCAATTTTCTGTAGATAGATGATTGATTTCCTGATTTTATTTTATGATAAACGTTTGACAGTTTTTTCTCTTTTTTAACATAAAAGGCTTGCATTTTTGCTCGAAAACGGTTACTATTAAAAGTGATAAGATTTTCGGAGGAATGAATGAATGGAATGGACAACTGAGCGTCGTTACAGACTTTATCAAGATTGGACGCAAGAAGAAATTCAACATATAAAAGAAAATATGGCACAATCTCCATGGCATACTCATTACCATGTTGAGCCAAAAACAGGACTCCTAAACGACCCAAATGGCTTTTCTTACTTTGATGGAAAGTGGATTGTTTTTTATCAGAACTTTCCTTTTGGTGCAGCCCATGGTTTGAAATCTTGGGTTCAATTGGAAAGTGAGGACTTGGTTCATTTCACAGAAACTGGAGTCAAAGTTTTGCCTGACACTCCATTAGATAGCCACGGTGCCTACTCTGGTTCTGCCATGCAGTTTGGCGATAACTTATTCCTATTTTATACAGGAAATGTCCGCGATGAAAATTGGATCCGTCACCCATACCAGATTGGGGCTTTGATGGATAAGGAAGGCAATATTACGAAGATTGACAAGATCTTAATTGACCAGCCGGCAGACTCTACAGACCACTTCCGCGATCCGCAAATTTTTAATTTTAAAGGTCAATACTATGCCATCGTTGGTGGACAGGACTTGAAGAAAAAAGGCTTCGTCCGTCTCTACAAGGCTGTTGACAACGACTACACAAACTGGCAAGCTGTTGGCGACCTTGACTTTGCTAACGACCGCACTGCCTATATGATGGAATGCCCAAATCTGATCTTTGTAGGGGAGCAACCTGTCCTTCTTTACTGCCCACAAGGATTGGATAAGAAAGTTCTAGATTACGATAATATCTATCCAAATATGTATAAGATTGGGGCTTCCTTTGACCCTGAAAATGCTAAAATGGTAGATGTCTCTCAACTTCAAAACATGGACTATGGTTTCGAAGCCTATGCAACTCAAGCCTTCAACGCTCCTGATGGAAGTGCTCTAGCTGTTAGCTGGCTTGGCTTGCCAGATGTTTCTTACCCTTCTGACCGTTTTGACTACCAAGGAACCTTCTCTTTGGTCAAGGAACTCACTATCAAAGACGGCAAGCTCTACCAATACCCAGTCGCAGCCATCAAGGACCTTCGTGCCTCTGAAGAAGCCTTCTCAAACCGTGTTCAAACCAATAACACTTACGAACTTGAACTCAACTTGGAAGCCAATAGCCAGAGCGAGATTGTCTTACTTGCTGATAAAGAAGGCAAGGGACTTTCCATCAACTTTGACCTTGTAAATGGTCAAGTGACAGTGGATCGTAGCCAAGCTGGTGAACAGTACGCTCAAGAATTTGGGACAACTCGTTCTTGCCCAATCGATAACCAGGCTACTACTGCTACAATCTTCATCGATAACTCTGTCTTTGAAATTTTCATCAATAAAGGAGAAAAAGTATTTTCTGGTCGTGTCTTCCCACATGCGGACCAAAATGGTATCCTGATCAAATCTGGAAACCCAACTGGAACTTACTATGAATTAGATTATGGTCGCAAAACTAACTGATGTCGCCAAACTTGCAGGCGTCAGCCCTACTACCGTTTCTCGGGTTATCAATAAAAAAGGCTATCTATCTGAAAAAACCATTCAAAAGGTCAATGAAGCTATGCGAGAATTGGGCTATAAACCCAACAACCTGGCTCGCAGTCTACAAGGAAAATCAGCTAAGTTAATCGGCTTGATTTTCCCCAATATTTCCAATGTTTTCTATGCAGAATTGATTGATAAATTGGAACACCAATTCTTCAAAAATGGTTATAAGACCATCATCTGCAACAGTGAGCACGATTCTGAAAAGGAACGCGAATACATCGAAATGTTAGAAGCCAATCAGGTGGACGGCATCATTTCTGGTAGTCACAACCTGGGAATCGAAGACTACAATCGCGTGACGGCACCAATTATTTCCTTTGACCGAAATCTGTCACCAGATATTCCTGTCGTCTCCTCTGACAACTATGCTGGTGGGGTTCTTGCTGCCCAGACCTTGGTTAAGACAGGTGCCCAGTCTATCATCATGATTACGGGGAATGACAATTCCAATTCGCCAACTGGGCTACGCCACGCTGGCTTTGCCTCTGTTCTCCCGAAAGCACCTATTATCAATGTTTCCAGTGACTTTTCTCCTGTCAGAAAAGAAATGGAAATCAAGAATATCTTAACTCGACAAAAACCAGATGCCATTTTTACTTCGGATGACTTGACCGCTATTCTGGTCATTAAAATCGCTCAGGAGCTGGGCATTTCTGTCCCAGAAGAACTCAAGGTCATCGGTTATGATGGGACTTACTTTATCGAGAATTACTATCCTCAACTCGCGACCATCAAGCAACCTTTGGAAGAGATTGCCTGCCTCACTGTTGATCTTCTCTTGCAAAAGATTGAAGGCAAGGAAGTCGCAACAACTGGTTACTTCTTACCAGTTACACTATTACCAGGAAAAAGTATTTAAGTACAAGAAAACTCAGACAAATTCGTCTGAGTTTTTTATGATCTTAAGTTTTCAAGATAACGCTGGGCTGTCTCTAGGTTAAAGGTTTTATCTGCGATGAGGAGCTCGACTAGGGAAACGACTTCAGACTCACAGGCACCTGCTAGGAGAGCCAAGGATTTGGCCTGCAATTTCATGTGCCCTTGCTGAATCCCTGTGCTCACCAAGGCTTTGAGAGCCGCAAAGTTTTGGGCAAGACCGATAGACACTATAATCTGGGCTAATTCTTTAGCAGATGGATTTCCCAGCAGTTCATGACTGAGAGCTACACGAGGGTTGAGACCAATAGAGCCACCCTTGGTCGCCACAGGCATGGGCAGGGTCATCTCACCGACCAATTCTTCTCTTTCAAGGTCCAGCTTCCATTGACTAAGACCTTGATAGCGTCCATCTCGACTGGCAAAGACATGAGCCCCAGCTTCGATGGCACGCCAGTCATTACCAGTGGCAATCAAAATGGCATCAACACCGTTAAATATCCCTTTATTGTGAGTAGCTGCTCGGTAAGGATCAGCCTGCGCAAACTGGTTAGCTAAAGCTATTTTCTCCGCAATTTCTCGTCCTTGGTCCTTCTGGCGGCTCAAGTAACGAAAGGCGATGCGACAGCTTGCTGTCACCAGAGAATCGGTCGCGTAGTTTGACAGAATCCCCATGAGACTCTGTCCCTGACAGAGTTCTTCTAAGACTGGTTTCAAGGCTTCCAGCATGGTGTTGAGCATATTAGCACCCATGGCTTCCTGGGTATCGACATGGAGATAAACAACGAGAAAGTCAGTTTCGCCTTTTATCTGCTCTACATGCAAATCACGCGCCCCACCTCCACGTTTGACGATAGAAGGATAGGCCTGATTGGCAAGCTCCAAGAGCTCAGTCTTTTTGTTTGTAATCTTCTCTTGAGCTTGTTCAGGTTCAGCAACTTGATAAAGGGCTACCTGCCCAATCATCTGGCGCTGATGAACCTGAGCAGTAAAGCCACCTGCTCGCTTGATGATTTTACTTGCATAGCTGGCCGCAGCAACCACGGACGGTTCTTCTGTCACATAGGGAACTGTGTATTCCTGACCGTTAACGAGAACCTCTGGGATCAGCGAATAAGGCAGAGAAAAAGTTCCCACTACATTCTCACTCAGCTGGTCTGCCACAGTCACACTAATCTGTTCATCCTGCTCCAAACTCTCTTGTCTCTCAGGACTAAGGAGCGCCTGAGCTTTTAACAGCTCAAGGCGCTCATGGTATGATTTTTTAGAAAATCCATTCCAACTTATCTTCATTATTTTTCAACCTTGCTATAACGGCGTTGGTGGTCAACAATTTCAACCAAGGCAAAATCTTGATTTTCATAGTCAGCAAACTGGGCAGAATTTGTTTCATCTAAGTCTACTTCCTCAAAGAAGACCTTTTCATAGTCTGCAACAGACAGGGCAGTTCGTTGGTTGAGCTTGTTTAAACGGTCTTTATCCAGATAAGCTTCATATCCTTCAACCAATTCACCACTGAAGAACTCAGCCACAGCTCCACTTCCGTAACTATAAAGGGCGATTTTATCCCCAGCTTTCAAGCTATCTGTATTTTCCAAGAGAGACAAAAGTCCAAGGAAAAGGGAACCTGTATAGATATTCCCCACCTTTTGACTGTAGAGAATAGACTGGTCAAAATGCTTTTGCAAGAGGTCTTTTTTCTCTTGAGGCAGGTTCTTATCCATGATTTTTTTCAAGCCTTTTAGCGCTAATTTAGGATAAGGCAAGTGGAAACAAACAGCCGCGAAATCATCCAAAGTAAGCTGGTAGCGTTTTTGGTATTCAAGCCAAGTCGTTTTCAAACTATCCAAATATTGCTGGGTAGAATAAACACCATTTACATAAGGAGTTGTTGAGTAATTTGGACGCCAGAAATCCATGATGTCACGAGTCTGAGCTACATTGTCATTATTAAAGGCCATAATGCGCGGATTTTGTGTAATCAACATGGCCACACTGCCGGCACCTTGAGTGGGTTCTCCTGGAGTTTCAATACCGTATTTGGCAATATCGCTTGCGATGACCAAGACCTTGGACTCTGGAGAATTTTCCACATGCAATTTGGCATAATGAAGGGCAGCTGTCGCTCCATAGCAGGCTTCTTTAATCTCGAAACTACGAGCAAAAGGCTGGATTCCCAGCAAACCATGCACAAAGACGGCCGCAGCTTTACTCTGGTCAATTCCTGACTCGGTAGCCACAATGACCATATCAATTTCTGATCTTTCTTGCTCAGTTAAAATAGAATCACTTGCACTGGCTGCCAAGGTCACGATATCCTCAGTTAGAGGCGCAATACTCAATTCCTTGAGCAAGAGTCCTTTGCTTAATTTTTCAGGGTCAATTCCCCTCGCTTCTGCTAAGTCTTGTAATTTCAAGACATATTGACTGGTCGCAAAACCAATCTTATCAATACCGATTGTCATATTTACCTCTGTTTTATCATTCATTGTAAAAAATCGTTCTATACTATTTTATCACAAATAGCAGTAAAAGAGAGAAAAAAGACTTGATTCACCAAATCAAGTCCCTTATTATTCTAACTATTATGCTGTTTTCGTAAGTGAGAATAAAGTCTGAGGATCACTGTTCCGCTAGCCATTCCAATGGAAATCACCAAAGCCAACATAACAACCAAGGTTGCACTAGCAATGGCATGACTGTAATCTCCCGTCACAAAAAAGGCAGTTGTCCGATAGGAGAGATAACCCGGAACCAGAGGTGCTAAGATGGCCAAGATAAAGACCACAGCAGGTGTCTTATAAAGAATACTTAAAATCTGGCTGACACAAGAACCGATAATGGCTGCAATAAAAGTAGCCACAATAACATTGGTCGGTTCCTTGAGCAAGAGATAAATTAGCCAGACAGCCATGCCCAAAATCCCTCCAGGTAAGAGCATAGAGCGTTGCACATTGAGTACGATTAAAAAAGTGATAATGGCAAGAAGACTTGCCACTGCTTGTAATAAAAAGGTTGTTAGTGTCATATTAGTTCATCAATACCAAGGCGACAGAAGTTCCTGCCCCTAAAGCTAGGGTAATGAGCAGGGATTCAAACATCTTACTCATACCAGAGTTTATGTGGTTAGTCATAATATCACGGACCGCATTGGTCAAGGCAATCCCTGGTACAAAAGGCATGACCGCACCAGCTATAATCAAATCTGCTGTTGAAGGAAAGCCTGTGTAGCGAGCCCAAAACTGGGCTATCATCCCAAAGACAAAGGCTCCAGCAAAGGCTGTCACAAAGGGAATTCGGATAAACTTCTCCACATAGAGGGAAAAGGCAAAACCAAATAAGGTAGCCACTCCTGCCCCAAGTGCATCGTAGATATTTCCACTAAACATAATCGAAAAGAAAGGAGCACTAAAGGTCGCAGCCAAAGTTACCTGCAACTTAGTATAGGGAAGGGGTTGGGCTTGCAAGGCCGTCAATTGCTTGAAGGCTGTCTCTAAATCAATCAGTCCCCCTACCAACTGACGAGAAATCTGGTTGACATCACAGACTTTTTCAATATTATAAGAAGAGGAAGTCACGCGTTTCATTCGCGAAATATTGGTATTTTCAATGGAGAAAAAGATAGCGGCAGGCATGGCAAGAACATTGCAATCCACAATCCCCTGCGAATGCGCAATACGAATCATGGTATCTTCTACGCGATGAATCTCTGAACCACTTTTGAGAAGAATGGTCCCTGCTAGCATAATGACATCGATAACGGCATTTAATTCTCTTGATTCTTCCATGCGTTCCTCCTTTTATCAACTCTTTCTATTCTATCACAAATCCGGATTCAAAAAAAATCTTTGCCATGAAATCATGACAAAGATTCGTTTAATCACGAGAATTTTCGTGGTTTCCTTCACTATTTGGTTGAGTCGGAGCAGGAACCGTTCCTTGTTGATTTCCTTGCTGGCCACCTTGTTGATTCCCTTGATTTGGAGTAGTAGGTGAACCTTGGTTACCACGTGGAACTGACGTTGAAGAGGAACTTGATGGTGGTGTTTTGGGTTTATAAATCGAAATTTTAATACGTGTGCTGGCTAAATCAATTTTTCCACCCGCTTTTGGAGTCTGATCCACAACATTTCCTTCTGCTGTTCCTTCAGGAGCGGTTGACACTTCAACAACTTCAATATTAGCCTCTTTCACCCCAACAATTTGAATCAAATTAATTTTAGTGAATTCAAGACTTGAACCAATATAACTTGGCATTGAAATAGAATTTACTTTTTTAGCAACAGTCAGAACTATTTGAGTTGCCTTGCTAAGATCGTAGGTTGTTCCCTCCGGTAAACTTTGTTTCATGATTGTACCAGCTTCGATTTCGTTGGATTCTTCTTCCTCAATCTTAATTAGATTTTCTGGAACCTTCTTACCTTTCAACTCTGCCACTACATCACTAGATTTTCTTCCAAGATAATTTCCGAGTTGGAAGGATTGCTGACCAGAAGACACAATCAAATTAATTTTTGTTCCTTCTTTGCGTGTCGTACCGGCGTCAGGATCGGTACGAATAACACGACCTTCTTCAACCTTATCACTAGCCTCTGTTTTTTCTTCACCAACCTCAAAATTGGCTTTCTTAAGCGCTTCTTTAGCCTCAGCAACCGTCTGACCTGCCACCTTTGGAACGGCAATGGTAGCGGGCGTTCTATATAAAATCCATACCAAGGATGCCACAACTAACAAGAAGGTCGCCAATAAAATTGGATAACGTGCTTTCAGGCGACGCCGTTTGGTTGGCTTTGGACTAGGTACTGGTTTTTCTGTCTGATGAGGCTGGGGCTTAGATTGAGGTCTTCCCTCTTGTACCGGAGCTTTAGGAATAGAAGTCAGAGTACTTTGTGGAACTTTAGGAAGAGTTTTAGTATCTGCCTTAGTTGCATCGTCAAAGACTAGCTTTGGTTCATTACGACGATTATTAGACAAACTACTCGACAAATCCACATACATTTCAGCGACTGATTTGTAGCGATCTGTCAATTTCTTGGCAGTTGCCTTAATAACAACATTTTCTAAAGCCTGAGGCACAGATGGATTTTCAGCTATAACCGATGGCAATGGTTTCTGGAAATGCTGGAGGGCGATGGTCACTGCGCTATCCCCATCGTAAGGAATATGACCTGTCAGCATCTCATAGAAAATAATCCCCATGGCATAGATATCACTCTGCACAGTTGCTTTAGAACCACGCGCCTGCTCTGGCGATAAATAATGAACCGAACCTAGCATTGAGTTGGTCTGAGTCAGACTTGTCTCTGCAAAGGCTACTGCAATCCCAAAGTCTGTAACTTTGGCAGTCCCATCTGGTGTCAAAAGGATATTTTGCGGTTTCAAATCCCTGTGAACAATTCCTCGAGTATGGGCTAAGCGCATAGCCAAGAGGATTTGTCCCATGATTCGAATCGCTTCTTCATTTGAAAGAGGGTGATGTTCCTTGATATAGCGTTTGAGGTCTAATCCAGCAACATATTCCATTGCGAGATACTGTTGTCCCTCTTCTTCACCGATATCTGTAATCCGAACGATATGAGGATGGTCCAGATCCGCCATGGCTCTCGCTTCCCGCTGAAAACGAGCCACTGCAATAGGATCTGTTTGGTAGTTGGTCCTCAGGACCTTCACTGCCACTTCTTCACCGTCCAAAATCAAATCCTTGGCCAAATAGACATCTGCCATGCCTCCTCGACCAATTTGTTTGATAATTCGATACCGCCCGGCAAAAATCTTGCCGATTTGGATCATTCTGTTGCCTCCTCATTAACAGCAATAAGGGCAACTGTGATATTGTCTAAACCACCTGCATTGTTTGCAAAACGAATCAAGGTTGCTGCCTTATCTGCCAAAGAAATATCGCTGGTTACAATATCAGAAATCTCACTGCCTGAAATCATATTTGTCAAGCCATCACTATTGAGTAAGAGATAGTCTCCCGGCTCAAGGGTAATCATTCCAAAATCAGGCTGAATTTCGTCTTTTTGACCAATAGATTGAGTAATAATATTTTTCTGTGGATGGCTAGCAGCTTCTTCAGGTGTCAATTGACCAGCCTTAAGCAATTCATTGACTAAAGAATGGTCGCTCGTTAACTGGTGGTATTCTTCTCCACGAATCAAACCGATACGAGAATCTCCGATGTGAGCATAAATAGCCTGATTATCAATAATGGCTACAGCCTCAAGGGTTGTTCCCATTCCTTTATAGGCTTCATTTTGTCCCAATTGGTTAATCCTTTGATTTTCAATCTCAAGGTTATTAGCAAACCATTCACGTACTTCATTAACTGTATCGATTTGAGTATCTACCCAAGCTACACCTAGGTCTGTTACCGCCATCTCACTAGCGATATTCCCTGCGCGATGACCTCCCATACCATCAGCTAGGATAATCATGGTACGTCCAGCTCTATTGACATAGTGGTTGACATAGTCTTGGTTATTTGTTCGTTTCTGACCAACATCTGTTAATAATGAAATTTCCATGTGTTAGTTCCTTCCTAATCCGATATCTTACGAAATTGACTGATGAAGAATCCATCACTTCCATACAATTCAGGTGTAATGAGAATACAACCATCTTTCACGATATCCTTACATTCATGTTCTAGTTTTACCTGCTCAAAGTCGGGATGACTTTCTAAAAATGCCTGAACGACTTGAAAGTTCTCCTCTGAGACAATAGTACAGGTACTATAAGTTATTATACCACCTTTGCGTAGTGTTTGACAAACACTACCTAATATTTCTAGCTGAATTTCCTGTAAGGACGCGAAATCTGCCGTTTCTTTGTTGTATTTGATATCTGGTTTGCGACGCAGAAGACCGATTCCTGAACAAGGAGCATCCACCAAAATCTTATCAAATGAATTCTGACCAAAAAACTCATGCACCTTTCTGGCATCCAATTTTTTCGTTTGAACTCGTTCTGCAACCCCTAGACGTTGGGCATTTTCTTGGATTAAGTCCAACTTGTGGTCATATAAATCCAGAGCAATTACCTGACCTGTCGTGAGATAAGAGGCTATATGAGCTGTTTTTCCACCTGGAGCTGCACAAGCATCTAGAACCTGCTCATCACCTTGTAAATCAAGCGTCGGAGCAACAAGCTGACTGGACTCGTCTTGGATGGTAATGGCTCCCTCTGAAAATAGGTCATATCCCGCAAAGTGGCCTTGCTCCTTCACAAGACCAGAGGGAGACAAGGATGAATCACTGGCCTCCAACAAGACTTGGATTTCTTCTTTTCGACTTAAATCAGTCACGCGGATGCTGGCCTTATTGCGCACCAAAAGACTTTCAAAAATAGCTTGCGCTCGCTCTTCGCCGTATTCTTCCTTAAGTTTAGACACAAGCCAAACTGGGAGAGAATAGGCAACGGAATCACGCTTGTTTTTTCGCTTGATGCTAGCAATATCTGGCCAGCCTTCACGCAAGATACGGCGAAGGACAGCGTTGACCAATTTTTCACTGCCTTTTTTACGGACTTTGGCCAATTCTACTGCTTCATTGACCACAGCATGATCTGGAATCTTGTCCAAATAGCGGAGTTGGTAGGCACTCATGAGAAGAAGAACATAAAGCCAACTATCTAACTGGTCTCTGTCTTCGATAAAGTGGGATAGGTGCCATTCCAGAGTCAGTTTACGGGCTACCGTTCCATAGACCAGCTCGGTCACCAAGCCCTTGTCTGCTGCCGAAAGTTGACTTCCCTTGAAATGCTTATTTAAGGCGATATTTGAGTATGCTTGATTGATAAAAACATCCTCTAATACTGCTAGGGCTAAACTTCTAGCCGTTTCTACTTTAGTCACCAAATCGTTCTCCTACAGTCAATGTACGTCCAACTCCATTGAGGAAGGAAGCAATGTCCATCTTAGGTTTACCAGCTGGCTGCACTTGTTTGAGGGATAGAGCCCCTTCTGCCGTTGCGACAATCAATTCTTTCTTGCCAATAGAGAGAATCTCACCTGGATTTCCCTGACCTTCTACTGGTAGTGCTTCATAAATCTTAAAGCGGTCGCCCTTAAGGAAAGTATGGGCAACAGGCCACGGGTTCATTCCACGGATCTGATTGAAAAGTTGACGATTGGTCTTAGTCCAATCTAGTTTTTCTTCTTCTGGCTTGATATTTGGCGAGAAAGTGACCTGACTTGGATACTGCGGTTCAGGTTTAATGTCACCAGCAATGTAGGCAGGCAAAGTATCCAAAAGCAAATCGCGACCAACAAGAGCTAATTTCTCAAACAAGGTGCCAACATTATCCTCATCCGTAATCGGAATACTACGACGGGAAATCATATCCCCTGCATCCATTTCCTTAACCATTTCCATAATGGTCACACCAGCTTCCTCATCCCCTTGAATCAAGGCATAATGGATTGGCGCCCCACCACGGTGTTTAGGAAGAAGAGAGGCGTGAACATTGACCGCAAAGTCCATGCTATCAAGGAGTTTACTTGGGAGAAACTGCCCAAAAGCAGCAGTTACAATTCCATCTGCTCCTAGCTGCATAATAGTTTCCATCTCTGGACTTCCAGATAGTTTTTCAGGTTGGTAGATAGGAAGTCCCGCCTCTTTGGCAGCTTGTTTAACTGGGGTTTCTTGGATCACTTTTTTACGGCCAACAGCACGGTCTGGCTGGGTCACAACGGCTAGAATTTCGTAACGGTCATCTGTCAAAAGCCCTTTTAAAACTGTTGCTGAAAAGTCGGGGGTCCCCATAAAGATTAATTTTGTCATATCTTCTCCTTCTTATAAAAATTGCTGTGGCTCATGGTCAATGCTGAGACGGAGCTCACTATTTTCCCGTTCTTGAGTCAAGGCCAGAACCTGATTTAGAGTCGGCCCTAGCTCATCTTCTAAACGGTATTTAATCAAAATCTGGTAATGATAGAGGTTGTGGGTACGAGCAATGGGCTTGGGCGTTGGACCAAGAATATTACTGGTATCTGACAAGCCTGACCGCAAAATGTTCATGACTTCATAAGCACGTTTGACCACCTCTTCTTCCTTCTTGTGAGAAAGGGTAATGCCAATGGTGAAATAGTAAGGCGGATAACCTAGTTGTCGTCTGATACCCATTTCATAGGCATAAAAACCTTCGTAGTCCTGATCCTTGGCAAATCGAATAGCATAGTGCTGCGGATTGTAGGACTGGATCAAGACCTGACCTGCTTTTTCAGCCCGACCTGCTCGACCTGCCACCTGAGTCAAGAGCTGGAAGGTTCTCTCAGAAGAACGGAAATCAGGCAGATTCAAGGCCGTATCCGCATTTAGAACTCCGACTAAAGTCACATTTGGAAAATCCAATCCCTTAGCAATCATCTGAGTTCCTAGCAAGATATCCGCTTCTCCTCGTCCAAACTGGTCAAGAAGAGCTTGATGGCTACCTTTCTTACGAGTCGTATCCACATCCATCCGTAGAATGCGTGCATGGGGAAAGAGTTCTGCCAGCTCGTCATAAGCCTTCTGAGTTCCCGTCCCATAGTAGCGAATGCTGCGACTCTTACAGTTAGGACAGACCTGAGGAATGTCCTTCGAAAAACCACAATAATGGCAATTCATGGTCTTGGTATCCATGTGCAAGGTTAGAGAAATATCACAGTTGGGACAAGTATCCACCGTCCCACACTCCCGGCACATAACAAAGCTAGAATAGCCACGGCGATTGAGCATAAGAACCACCTGCTCTTTTTTAGCCAGACGGTCCTGAATCGCTTCTAGCAAAGGTGGCGTAAAGTTTGACGTTTCATTCTGTCCGATATAGTCCCGAAAGTCAATCACTTGAACCTTGGGAATAGTGGCCAGACGCTTGGCGCGTTGAGTCAGACGTAAATG
>ERZ507021.387-NODE-387-length-12645-cov-7.09365_pt1 | contig 12645 bp, 8 predicted proteins | sample MGYA00512877_ERZ507021 | MGnify/ENA metagenome assembly ERZ507021 | reverse complement strand
TGCCAGGGCGATAATGTTAAGGATTACCACCACCGGGTTTTGCAAAAAGGCGACAAAGCCCATCCAGGACTCTGCACCATGCTTGAGTGCAAACAGGCCGATAATCAGTTCAATGCTGAACCAGACTGCCGGAACTGCCGTGCCTTCACGCAGCATGTAAAAACGATAAAATGGCAGCTTTTTCCACCAGGTGGACGTCATTGGCCGCACATAGGCTTTACGTTTAGTCGTCATCGTGCACTCCTTAGCGTGGTTTCAGGGTAGCGATAAGAAAGTCTTTTGAACTTTCAACTTTACCCTGCTGAATGGCCGCAGCCGGATCGACGTGTTTCGGGCAGACTTCGGAGCAGTAGCCCACGAAAGTACAGCTCCATACGCCATTCTGGCTGTTCAACTGCGCCATACGCTCCTTCTTACCGTGGTCGCGGCTATCTTCGTTATAACGATGCGCCAGCGTAATGGCAGCCGGACCGATGAACTCGGGGTTCAGGCCAAACTGCGGGCACGCGGCGTAGCACAGACCACAGTTGATGCAACCGGAGAACTGGTGATACTTCGCCATCTGCGCCGGGGTCTGGATGTTAGTACCCTGATCCGCGGTGCGGGAGTTGCCGATGATGTACGGTTTGATCGCTTCCAGACTTTCGATAAAGTGAGTCATATCGACCACCAGATCGCGTTCAATCGGGAAGTTAGCTAACGCTTCAACCTTCATACCGTCGGTGTAGTCACGCAGGAAGGTTTTGCATGCCAGTTTTGGCACGTTGTTAACCATCATGCCGCAGGAACCACAAATCGCCATACGGCAGGACCAGCGGTAGCTCAGGTCCGGTGCCAGGTTGTCTTTGATGTAGCCCAGCGCATCCAGTAATGAGGTAGTTGCGTCATAAGGCACTTCATAGAATGCGCTATGCGGTGCGGTATCGACTTCCGGGTTATAGCGCACCACCTCAATTTTCAGGTTTTTCATCTCAGCCATTCGCCTTCTCCTTCTTATTGGCTGCTTCCGCCTTATCGGCTGCATCCGCTTCGCCACCGTAAACACGTTTAGCTGGCGGCAGCGTAGTAATCTTCACGTCGCTGTACTCCAGGCGAGTAGTGCCATCAGCATCGCGGAAGGCGAGGGTGTGTTTGAGGAAGTTGACATCGTCACGCTCGGTGCAACCTTCGTCCAGACGCTGGTGCGCGCCGCGGGACTCTTTACGTGCCATTGCGGAGTGCGCCATACATTCAGCAACGTTCAGACCGTGACCCAGTTCAATGGTGTAGAGCAGGTCGGTGTTGAACACGCTGGAGGTGTCGGTGATGCGCACGCGCTTGAAGCGTTCCTGCAGCTCAGCCAGCTTGTCGATGGTTTTCTGCATCAGTTCCGGCGTACGGTAGATACCGCAACCTTCTTCCATAGCCAGGCCCATTTCGTCGCGGATCTTCGCCCAGTTTTCGCCGCCATCCTGGTTAACCAGATCTTTCAGACGTTGTTCAACGCCAGCTGCCTGCGCTTCAATTGCCGCTTCGTTGCCATTACCGGCAGTTGCTGCACGCTCTGTCGCTTGTTCACCGGCCAGACGGCCGAAGACCACCAGTTCCGCCAGGGAGTTGGAGCCCAGACGGTTTGCACCGTGCAGACCAACAGAGGAACATTCACCCACGGCGAACAGACCTTTAATGCGGGTTTCACAGTTCTGATCGGTTTCGATACCGCCCATGGTGTAGTGTGCGGTCGGACGTACTGGAATCGGTTCTTTAACCGGATCGACGCCAACGTACGCTTTCGCCAGTTCGCAGATGAACGGCAGACGTTCATGCAGTTTTTTCTCGCCGAGGTGACGCAGGTCGAGATAAACCACATCGCCACGCGGTGTGGAGATGGTGTTGCCTTTACGCCATTCGTGCCAGAAGGCCTGAGAAACTTTGTCGCGTGGACCCAGTTCCATATATTTGTTTTTCGGCTCGCCCAGCGGAGTTTCCGGGCCCATGCCGTAATCTTGCAGATAACGGTAGCCATTTTTGTTGACCAGAATACCGCCTTCACCGCGGCAGCCTTCGGTCATCAGGATACCGGAACCTGGCAGACCGGTTGGGTGATACTGAACGAATTCCATGTCACGCAGCGGAACGCCGTGGCTTAGCGCCATACCCATACCGTCACCGGTAACGATGCCGCCGTTGGTGTTGTAACGATAAACGCGACCCGCACCGCCGGTAGCCATAACGACCGCGTTAGCACGGATCTGCACCAGCGTGCCTTCCATCATGTTCATTGCCACCAGGCCGCGAACATGACCATCATCAACCAGAATATCCAGTACGAAGTGCTCATCAAAACGCTGGATCTGCGGGAATTGCAGAGAAGTCTGGAACAGCGTGTGCAGCATATGGAAGCCGGTTTTATCGGCGGCGAACCAGGTACGCTCGATTTTCATGCCGCCGAAGCGACGTACGTTGACGCTACCATCCGGGCGACGGCTCCATGGGCATCCCCACAGTTCCAGTTGGGTCATTTCGGTTGGGCAGTGGTGGACGAAATAATCCACGACATCCTGCTCACACAACCAGTCGCCACCCGCTACTGTATCGTGAAAGTGATATTCGAAGCTGTCATGATCCTGCGCGACAGCGGCGGAGCCCCCTTCTGCAGCTACGGTATGGCTACGCATAGGGTATACTTTTGAGATTAGTGCGATTTTTGCATTTGGATTTGCCTGCGCGGCAGCAATTGCAGCACGTAATCCCGCGCCACCGGCGCCTACAATGGCAAGATCGGCTTGAAAGGTTTGCACGACATTCCTCCAGATTGTTTTTATCCCACAGCCCCGTACTTCAGGGTAAGTGCCTGAAAGTTACGGTCTGCGAACGCTATTCCACTGCTCCTTTATAGGTACAACAGTATAGTCTGATGGATAAGTCTGAAATTTGACGAGATCGATTTTTTTAGTGCGCAAGAGGGCTAAATTATCACTGAAGATGATTAATTTAATTACTAAACCATCAGATCGTGCTTTTTTTAGTCACCGCCCACCGTTGATTGATACCTGCGTAAAATTTGTCTCGCCGCCGCGTTGCGAGTAGACTTCGTGCCCTTGTCAAAAAATGGAGATTTAACTATGAGCGAAACGGCATCCTGGCAGCCGAGCGCATCCATTCCTAACTTATTAAAACGCGCGGCGATTATGGCGGAGATCCGTCGTTTCTTTGCCGATCGTGGAGTGCTGGAGGTGGAGACGCCTTGTATGAGCCAGGCGACGGTAACCGATATTCATTTGGTCCCGTTTGAGACACGTTTCGTTGGCCCCGGGCATTCGCAGGGGATGAATCTCTGGTTAATGACCAGCCCGGAATACCATATGAAACGCCTGCTGGTTGCCGGTTGTGGGCCGGTTTTCCAGCTGTGTCGCAGCTTCCGTAATGAAGAGATGGGGCGTTATCACAACCCTGAATTCACTATGCTGGAGTGGTATCGACCGCACTATGATATGTACCGGTTGATGAACGAGGTGGACGATCTCTTGCAACAGGTGCTGGACTGCCCGGCAGCAGAAAGTCTTTCTTATCAACAAGCTTTCTTGCGTTATCTGGAAATTGACCCGCTCTCTGCCGACAAAACGCAACTGCGGGAAGTGGCAGCGAAACTGGATTTGAGCAACGTTGCCGATACCGAAGAAGACCGCGACACGCTGCTACAATTGCTGTTTACCTTTGGCGTAGAGCCAAATATTGGCAAAGAAAAACCGACCTTTGTGTACCACTTTCCGGCCAGCCAGGCATCACTGGCGCAAATCAGTACCGAAGATCATCGGGTCGCTGAACGCTTTGAGGTTTATTATAAAGGTATTGAGCTGGCGAATGGTTTCCATGAATTGACGGATGCCCGTGAGCAGCAACAACGTTTTGAACAAGATAACCGTAAGCGCGCGGCGCGCGGTTTGCCGCAGCACCCCATTGACCAGAATCTTATTGAAGCCTTGAAAGTCGGTATGCCTGACTGTTCCGGCGTGGCATTAGGCGTTGATCGTCTGGTGATGTTGGCGCTGGGCGCGGAGACACTGGCTGAAGTCATCGCCTTTAGCGTTGACCGGGCATAATTCTGAAAAATTACTGAATTAACAGCGAAGAATGGCGTGATGAGCGCCATTCTGTAGCATATGTTTTCATTTTTCCGCTAAAGGCCACAATTTAAGACTGGATATTTGATATCATCCAGGTATCAATTCTGTATTGGTTTTTACGCTGCCCGCTCAATGTTGGGCGGTGCAGTTCAGTGGGCGCGTTTTATACACGCGCTGAAATGAAGGATGGTTTCATGCCTCACACGATAAAAAAGATGAGTCTGATAGGACTCATATTGATGATCTTTACTTCCGTATTTGGATTTGCCAATAGCCCATCGGCTTATTACTTAATGGGTTATAGTGCGATTCCCTTTTATATATTTTCTGCATTGTTATTCTTTATTCCATTCGCCTTAATGATGGCTGAAATGGGCGCTGCGTATCGCAAAGAAGAAGGCGGTATCTATTCCTGGATGAATAATAGTGTCGGACCCCGTTTTGCCTTCATTGGCACGTTTATGTGGTTTTCCTCTTATATCATCTGGATGGTGAGCACCTCCGCGAAAGTTTGGGTACCGTTCTCAACATTCCTCTATGGAAGCGACATGACCCAGCACTGGCGTATTGCCGGACTGGAACCTACGCAGGTGGTTGGTCTGCTGGCAGTGGCATGGATGATTCTGGTCACCGTCGTTGCTTCAAAAGGGATTAATAAAATTGCCCGTATTACTGCGGTGGGCGGTATTGCAGTAATGTGCCTGAATTTAGTATTACTGTTAGTAAGCATTACTATTTTGTTATTAAACGGTGGGCATTTCGCGCAGGATATTAATTTCCTGACATCACCGAATCCAGGTTATCAGTCCGGTCTGGCAATGCTATCGTTTGTGGTATTTGCTATTTTTGCCTATGGCGGAATTGAAGCGGTTGGTGGTCTGGTCGATAAAACGGAAAATCCAGAAAAGAACTTTGCCAAAGGTATTGTTTTTGCCGCTATTGTTATTTCAATCGGTTATTCGCTGGCAATATTTTTATGGGGCGTCAGCACAAACTGGCAGCAGGTATTAAGTAATGGTTCCGTTAACCTTGGCAATATTACCTATGTGCTGATGAAGAGCCTCGGGTTGACGCTGGGTAACGCACTGCATTTGTCACCTGAAGCGTCATTGTCGCTGGGTGTATGGTTTGCGCGTATTACCGGGCTTTCGATGTTCCTCGCTTACACTGGCGCGTTCTTTACGCTTTGCTATTCACCGTTGAAAGCTATCATCCAGGGGACGCCGAAAGCGTTGTGGCCGGAACCGATGACGCGGCTGAATGCGATGGGCATGCCGTCTATCGCCATGTGGATGCAGTGTGGGTTGGTTACTGTCTTCATCCTGCTGGTTTCGTTTGGTGGCGGTACCGCATCGGCATTCTTTAACAAGCTAACGCTGATGGCGAACGTGTCTATGACGCTTCCTTACCTGTTCCTTGCACTGGCTTTCCCGTTCTTTAAAGCACGTCAGGATCTCGACAGACCGTTTGTGATTTTCAAAACGCGTATGTCGGCAATGATTGCGACGGTGGTTGTCGTACTGGTGGTGACATTTGCGAACGTCTTCACCATCATTCAACCTGTGGTTGAAGCCGGAGACTGGGACAGCACATTGTGGATGATTGGCGGCCCTGTCTTCTTCTCGCTGTTAGCGATGGCGATTTACCAGAACTATTGCAGTAGAGTGGCAAAAAATCCGCAGTGGGCGGTGGAATAACCCGATGCCCTATCGTCTGCCTGACGATAGGGCGCAATGACAGGGAATTAGCGGGATTTCGTATGCGCTATAGCGAAATTAAGCGACCGATTATCTCATGAGTGCGCGCATGTTTGTCTTGTGCTGCATCTGGTTCATTGTGGCGTTCCTCTGGATAACCATTACCTCCGCGCTGGACAAAGAGTGGATGATTGATGGACGCGGGATTAACAACGTCTGTGATGTTTTGATGTATCTCGAAGATGACGATACTCGCGATGTCGGTGTGATAATGACGTTACCGCTCTTTTTCCCTTTTCTCTGGTTCGCTTTGTGGCGAAAAAAACGCGGCTGGTTTATGTACGCCACCGCGCTCGCTATTTTCGGCTACTGGTTGTGGCAGTTTTTTCTGCGCTATCAGTTTTGCTTGTGAGCCGGATGGGTTCATCCGGCCACAAAGACCTTACAAACTTCCCGCCTGACGACCTTTGCCCGCAGAAGTTAATGTTCTCCCCGTTTGTTTACCGTTGAGGCTTTCCAGACGCATCTGGAAGGGCGGGAATGGCATATCGATACCGTGGGCGTGGAAGCCAGCCAGAATCAGCTGGTGGATCTCATGGCGTAGCGGCATACGGTGACCCATCTCAGCGGCGTAAATACGCAGCTCGAAAATCTGAATCCCCTGCTGCAGATCCACCAGGAAGACTTCCGGCGCCGGGTTGTCGATCACCAGCGAGCAGCGACGCGCTGCGGTGAGCAGGATTTCCGTCACTTCTTCACTGTTGGCATCGGCAGGGGCCGGAATCGTCAACACCACGCGCGTGACCGAGTCAGAGAGCGACCAGTTGATAAACTGCTCGGTAATAAACGCCTTGTTCGGCACGATAATTTCTTTGCGGTCCCAGTCGCTGATGGTGGTGGCGCGGGTGTTAATTTTCGTCACACTACCGGTGAGATCGCGGATCGTCACCGTGTCGCCAATGCGAATCGGTTTTTCGAACAGGATGATCAGGCCAGAGATAAAGTTGGCGAAAATTTCCTGCAAACCAAAGCCCAGACCAACACCGAGCGCGGCGACCAGCCACTGCAATTTCGACCACTCAATACCAATCATCGAGAAACCTACCAGCCCGCCAATCAGCATCAATAGATATTTGGTGATGGTGGTGATGGCGTAGCCGGTACCCGGCGTTAAATCGAGGTGCTGTAAAATCGCCAGTTCCAGCAGCGCGGGCAGGTTGCGCACCAGCTGCGTGGTGATGATAAACACCAGAATGGCAATTAGCACCGCACCGAGGGTAATCGGCTCCAGGCTTTCCACGCCCTGTACCGTGGAAGTGACATCCCACAGCGAAATATTTTCGAGGAAGCCGAAAGCGGAATGGATTTCTGACCACAGCACAATGACTGAAAGTAGGGCGATCAACATCAGGATTGAGCGCACCAGCCGCAAGGATTGTGCACTGATGGCATCGAGATCGACTTCACTTTCATCGACTTCAATTGCCCCTTCCGGGCTACTGTGATGATGCGCTTCCTCTTCGCCACGCGCGCGTTGCGCTAACATCTCTGCCCGGCGATGCTTCGCCCGGTCAAACGCCAGCCTGCGGCGTTGGATCAGCATCCAGCGGCGGATAACGTGATAAACCACTAATAGTAGGAACCAGATGGCAACTGAGGTTTCAAGCCTTGCTAACAGTGCCTGCGCCGTTGCCAGATAACCCACCGCCGACGCCAGAATAGCAACCAGCGGTGCGCCAATCATCATGTTCCACAGCATATGGTTGGTAATGTTGTCGCCGCTGCCTTCTTTGTTGAGATACAGCGGGATCCCGGCCTTTTTCAGGCTGAGGGTGACCACCGCCAGCGCACCGCAAATGAGGATAAAACAAAGCCGTCCCAGCGAACCGGAGAATTCACGGTCGTCGAGGTTATCGAACATCATCAGCGCCATAATCAGCGGCACAATAAGCCCGATGCTCATCAGGTAGTAACGCATCCCGCGGGAAACCCGTTCGCGTGGCCAGCCGAAATGAGCGATAAACAAGCCGTTCGGACGGGCAAAGGTGGCGCAAATCATCACTACCCACAGCAGCGGTACGGTGGCCGTTACGCCATCACCAATTGCGACCGCCAGCGGATAAGGCCACGCCTCGCGCAAGCCGTAACCCAGCGTCATCCACAGCACCGGTAGCGGTGATGCGACGAGAATCGACCAGAAAAGGGTGCGCAACGTCAGCCAGAAGTGATCCTGAGTCACTTTGCCGACTTTCGCCGCCGAACGTTCAAGAAAACGGGTGAAATAGCGGCGTGAGTAAATACTGCAACCGACCAGAATCAACGCGCCAAACAGCGGCAAAATCGTCTCTTTGCTGGTCAGCATCATTACGCTGGCTTTGCCCAACTGACTGAAGGTGTCCAGCGAAATGAGACGACGCAGATCCTGAGCGATCTCCAGCGGCCAGGCGATGGTCATCGGGCGCACGTCCGAAGTCCAGAACAGGTAGCGGTGCGTCGCTTCATTCACTTCTTTCAGCGCATCTTCCAGTTGCCCGTTGGATACTTTCAACTTGGTCAGTTCCAGCAGTAACGTGTCGCCACCCTGCAACAATGAGTTCAGCAACTCACGCTGAGTGCGTAGCTGTGCTTCCAGAATACGGTTTTGCTCGGCGGTCAGCGGCTGACCGTCGGCCTGATGGATTTGCCGTAGCAGCGGCTGTTTATTAAGCAGATCCTCATAACGTAACCGTTGCACGCGCAACTGCGCCATTTCGGTATCAAGCTGTTGTGGTTTTGGCATTTCCGGTAGCCGTGCCACCTGCGCCCGCAACGCTTCGCCGAGCAGATTGGACGATCCCAGCCATTGCGACTGTTCACGCAGCGTATTCAACGCCTGCCGGACTTGTAACGTCTGGCTGGCAGCCTGACGCTGTTGCGAGGCAACGAGATCCATCCGCTGCGCCTGTTGATTCAACGCCGCCGACAGCTCGCGGTTAATTTTGAATTGCGCGACGATATCTTTCGGCAAATCGGCACTGTTTTCCGCCAGAAGTTCGGTGCTTTCCAGCGCCCGCTCCGCCTCAAGCTGACGTTGGCTGTTCAACTGATTACGTAAGGCCTGCAAATACGCATCCAGTTGCTGGCTCTCTTTTTCCGCCAGCTCTGAGCGTAAGCGCGCTAATTCCTGGCGGTTATTGGCAGACAGCTGCGCCAATTCCAGTTCATCAACGAGCGCCTTCAGTCGTGCAGAGTCAGATTGCAAAGCAAAATTTTGCGCCTGATTAAGCGGGGTATTGCCGGTAAGCGTTCCAAGGCGGCGCTCGATTTCATTCAACTGGCGGCGGGCGTCAGTTTGCTGTTGCGGCAGTTGATTCAGCGAATCGGCAATCTCGCGGGCGCGCTCCTGCTCTTGCTGGGCCTGACGGCTCTTATCCAGTAACTGACTGCTGACCTGGAGAATTTCCTGATTCAGCGCGTCGGTAGACATTCCCGGCGATACGCTGCGCGGCTCGTCACGCATGTTGTTTAATTGCGCGCGCAGAGTAGCGGAAAGTTTCGGGTAATTATCAATGACTTCTTGATATTGCTTGATGCGCTCAAGGGAACCTTTTCGTTCCTCAAGCGCATTTAAGGCGGACTGGAGTGCCTCTACGACTTCCGGCTGCGCGGGTTTCGCCGCTTTTGCCTGCTCCAGTTCCTGGGTGATTTGTTTACTATCGGGGGCCGTCGCGGCGTACGCCCCCCAACTGAGGCACCAGGCCATCAGAAAAGTGATAATCAGGCGCACGTCAGCGTTTCCTTTGATGGATTAGACCGGGTCTTTTTTGTCGTCAACCAATGGGCTGGCGTCGTGTTCTGCCTCGATCTCTTCAGCAGGAAGCGGGGCAGGTTCTGCGTCTGGCGCAACAAAGGTTTCGGTAGATACTGCCAGCGGCTGACCAATTTTCGTGACAGACAGGCTTTCCAGTTGCTCAACCAGATTAACTTTACCCGGTGCAAACAGGTTGATAACGGTAGAGCCGAGTTTAAAGCGACCCATTTCCTGGCCTTTCAGCAGAGCCACAGAACCGTCGTTTTCTCCGGCAGGCCAGGTCCAGCGCTTGATGATGCCTTCGCGCGGCGGCGTAATGGTGCCCGCCCAGACAGTTTCAATGCTGCCAACAATCGTCGCCCCGACCAGAATCTGCGCCATCGGGCCAAATTCGGTATCGAACAGGCAGATCACGCGTTCGTTACGGGCAAACAGATTCGGCACGTTCTGAGCGGTGAGATGGTTAACGGAGAAGAGATCGCCCGGCACATAGATCATCTCACGCAGAATACCGTTGCACGGCATGTGTACGCGGTGGTAGTCACGCGGAGAGAGGTAAGTGGTCACAAACGTACCGTTACGGAAAAGATCCGCCATCAGATAGTTCCCTGCCAGCAGAGCTTCGAGGCTGTAGTTGTGGCCTTTAGCTTGCAGGATTTTATCTTCTTCGATTTTACCTAACTGGCTGATAACGCCATCGGCAGGCATGACCAGTACATTAGGATCGGTATCGATTGGGCGTACTTCGTCACGCAGCGGACGGACAAAGAATTCGTTAAAGGTGCGGTAGCTGGCGGTGTCCGGCTTTTGCGCCTCTTTCATGTCGACCTTGTAGTATTTAACGAACAGATCGATAACCAGTTTTGTCAGCCATCCTGCCCGCTTGCTTGCGCCCCAACCCGCCAGGCGAGTAAGCCATAATTTCGGCAGAATGTACTGTAGCGAAAGTTTAAATGAATTTAACAAGGTAGCCTCCAGGCCATTGTTTTGTCGTTCCTGATCCGGCCTACATGCCGGATCCTGAAAAAAAGGGGACGATTCTAACGACGGTTAGCTTAATTGTCAGTCATCCGTATCAGAAAAGTTTTTACGCGTTTTTACCTGCGCCATGCTTTCCAGAATACGGTGATAGTTTTCGAAACGGGTTTCCGCGATTTTCCCTTCCTCAACCGCTTCCCGGATAGCGCAGCCCGGATCGGTATCGTGTTTGCAATCGCGATATTTACACAGACCTAAGTAGTCATGGAATTCGACAAAACCCCGAGTAATTTGTTCCGGTTCCAGATGCCAGAGACCAAACTCACGCACACCTGGGGAATCAATCACATCACCGCCGTGCGGGAAGTGATACAGCCGCGCGGCAGTCGTGGTGTGCTGACCAAGCCCCGAGTTATCCGAGACGTCGTTGGTCAGGATCTCTTTTTGCAGCCCCAGCAACGCGTTCAGAAGGCTGGATTTGCCGACGCCAGACTGCCCGGCAAAAATACTGATGCGCCCGGTCAACGCCTCTTCCAGCGGTTTCAGTCCATCCTGAGTATGGCTGGAAACCATCAATACGCGATAACCGATATTGCGGTAGATATCCATCTGCTCGTTGACGAATTCCATGCCTTCGTCGTCCAGCAGGTCTATCTTGTTGAGCACAATAATCGGCTCAATCTGCAAGGTTTCGCAGGCCACCAGGTAACGGTCGATAATATTGAGCGACAGCTCCGGCAAAATGGCGGAGACAATGACAATCTGGTCGATGTTGGCAGCAATGGGTTTCACACCGTCGTAGAAATCCGGGCGCGTCAACACTGAGGTGCGCTCATGCACCGCTTCCACGATCCCTTTGACATTTACGCCTTCCGCCGCCGGTTTTCCCGGACGCCAGACTACGCGATCGCCGGTCACCAGCGAACGGATGGTACGGCGAATATTGCAGCGGTGAACGTCGCCATCGGCGGATTCCACATCAGCGTGCATACCAAAGCGGCTGATGACGATACCTTCATCAGGCTCGCCAAACAGATTGTCGTCGTAGTCGGGCTTCTCCTTAGACGTTTTAAGACGACGCTGGTGATTGGCGTTCACGCGGCGCTGCTGGCCTTTGGAGAGTTTATTTTTACTCAATCGTACTGACTCCTGGTCGCCCCTGATGGGCAAAACATCTATGATACACGCAATTGTGGATCAATATAGTCACTGTGAATGGGTGGAAAATAGCATGAGTGCCAATGAAAACAACCTGATTTGGATCGATCTTGAGATGACCGGTCTGGATCCCGAGCGCGATCGCATTATTGAGATTGCCACGCTGGTGACCGACGCCAACCTGAATATTCTGGCAGAAGGGCCGACCATTGCAGTACACCAGTCCGATGAACAGCTGGCGCTGATGGATGACTGGAACGTGCGCACCCATACCGCCAGCGGGCTGGTGGAGCGCGTGAAAGCGAGCACGATGGGCGATCGTGAAGCTGAACTGGCAACGCTCGAATTTTTAAAACAGTGGGTGCCTGCGGGTAAATCGCCGATCTGTGGTAACAGCATCGGCCAGGACCGTCGCTTCCTGTTTAAATATATGCCGGAACTGGAAGCCTACTTCCACTACCGTTATCTGGATGTCAGCACACTGAAAGAGCTGGCGCGCCGCTGGAAGCCGGAAATTCTTGATGGTTTTACCAAGCAGGGGACGCATCAGGCGATGGATGATATCCGTGAGTCGGTGGCAGAACTGGCTTACTACCGCGAGCATTTTATCAAGCTGTAAAATTTTTCCTGGTCACGTAAGCGCCGGAATCCACTTGCGGCGGCGTGATTTTGACGCTAAATTGAACGTCTTGCTGATAATTTCAGCACTTGAGATAAAAACTCAAAAAAAATTTTTTAGGGGGGTTGCAGAGGAAAAGATTTCTCGTATAATGCGCCTCCCGTAACGACGCAGAAATGCGAAAATTACGAAAGCAAAATTAAGCAGTACGCGGGAATAGCTCAGTTGGTAGAGCACGACCTTGCCAAGGTCGGGGTCGCGAGTTCGAGTCTCGTTTCCCGCTCCAAAATTTGAAAG
>ERZ507021.379-NODE-379-length-13016-cov-4.99776_pt1 | contig 13016 bp, 6 predicted proteins | sample MGYA00512877_ERZ507021 | MGnify/ENA metagenome assembly ERZ507021 | reverse complement strand
CCGCCCACTTCACGGCTGAGGTCGCGCCCGCCAAGGCCAATCGCGTGAGTAATTCCCTCACCTGCCAGCGCAATCTGTGAGCACAGCTCCTGAATCCCGGTACCGGAAGCGCCAATGACGCCAATGTTGCCTTCCGGCATCACGTTAGCAAAAGCCAGCGGCGTGGCGGCAATCATCGATGTACCGCAGTCCGGCCCCATCACCAGCAAACCTTTTTCCCGCGCGCGGGTTTTAAGTTGGATTTCATCTTCCAGCGTGACGTTATCGGAGAACATCATCACGTTGAGGTTGCGATCCAGCGCCTGGTTCGCCAGTTCCGCCGCATACTCGCCAGCCACTGAAATCAGCGCCAGATTGGCATTGGGTAATTTCTGACTGGCACTGTCCCAGCGACGTACCTGCGTCAACGCCTGGCTGCTGCCCGTTCCCTGCGCCAGTTGCTTTAGCGCCTCTTCAAGCTGCCGCATAATCGCCTGCGCGATCCCTGCATCCGCCGCTTCGCTACGAATCGCCACGCAAATATCGTTCGGCGTGGCGTTATTAAAATCGTCATGCCAGAAACCTGTAGTCTCTAATAACGCTTTATTGGCGGGCGTACCCATCATTACGGAAACATCATCAACATTTTCTGATTCGCTGAGTTTTCGTGAAATAATCATTAAACTGACCGAATCCTGAAAACACCCTTTTTTAATAAAGGCGTGGATCATAACAACTCCTTAAAAATTGCACCCATGGCAATTGCACGAGCAGTGTTAATGTGGCGATTACGGTATCGATGACAACGAGTAAATAAGGTGATGAATATCACACAGACATTATTAACAAAAGAATTCAAATAACCGCCAGACTATTACGCGTTATTTTTTAATAAGCATAGTTGTTTTAAAAACCAGGTTAAAAGCGAGCGGATTATCAAATAAATTCTAACTATATTTTTTTGCCTGTCTGGATCACATAATCCAGATATTTTCCCTGTATGTTAATTGCAGTCATGCTTCACACCGTCGTTAAAAAGGAAGACAGATGAAAATCAGTCGGGAAACACTCCACCAGCTAATTGAGAATAAACTCTGCCAGGCTGGGTTAAAACGTGAGCACGCTGCAACCGTGGCTGAAGTATTGGTTTACGCCGATGCCAGAGGGATCCACTCTCATGGCGCGGTGCGCGTTGAATACTACGCAGAGCGCATATCAAAAGGCGGCACCAACCGCGAACCAGAGTTTCGTCTTGAAGAAACCGGACCGTGCTCGGCAATTTTACATGCCGACAATGCCGCCGGACAGGTCGCGGCAAAAATGGGTATGGAACATGCCATCAAAACCGCCCAGCAAAAAGGCGTTGCGGTGGTCGGTATCAGCCGGATGGGTCACAGCGGCGCAATCTCTTATTTTGTACAGCAGGCAGCCCGCGCCGGATTGATTGGCATTTCGATGTGCCAGTCCGATCCAATGGTGGTGCCGTTTGGCGGCGCGGAAATTTACTACGGCACTAACCCACTGGCCTTTGCCGCGCCGGGAGAAGGCGACGAAATTCTTACTTTTGATATGGCGACTACCGTACAGGCATGGGGAAAAGTGCTCGACGCCCGCTCGCGCAATATGTCTATCCCGGATACCTGGGCGGTCGATAAAAACGGTGCACCAACCAGCGATCCCTTCGCGGTTAACGCCCTGCTCCCGGCTGCCGGACCGAAAGGTTATGGCCTGATGATGATGATCGACGTCCTCTCAGGCGTCTTACTCGGCTTACCGTTCGGGCGTCAGGTCAGTTCGATGTATGACGATTTACACGCCGGACGTAATTTGGGGCAATTACATGTAGTTATTAATCCGAACTTTTTCTCCTCCAGCGAATTATTCCGTCAACATCTTAGCCAGACCATGCGCGAATTAAATGCCATTACCCCCGCGCCCGGTTTTAACCAGGTTTATTATCCCGGACAGGATCAGGATATTAAGCAACGCAAAGCCGACGTTGAAGGCATCGAAATTGTTGATGATATTTATCAGTATTTAATTTCCGACGCGCTTTATAACACGTCATACGAAACGAAAAATCCCTTTGCGCAATAATTGTTGAGACAGGACTTTCTTATGATTACACATTTCCGTCAAGCTATAGAAGAAACGCTGCCCTGGCTTTCCTCTTTTGGCGCTGACCCAGCGGGTGGGATGACCCGTTTACTTTATTCGCCGGAGTGGCTGGAAACCCAGCAGCAATTTAAAAAAAGAATGGCAGCAAGTGGGCTGGAAACACGTTTCGATGAAGTGGGGAATTTATACGGCCGCCTGAACGGCAGCGAATACCCTCAGGAAGTGATTCTGAGCGGTTCGCATATTGATACCGTGGTTAACGGCGGTAACCTCGACGGACAATTCGGCGCACTGGCGGCGTGGCTGGCGATTGACTGGCTGAAAACGCAATACGGCGCGCCGCTGCGAACGGTCGAAGTGGTGGCAATGGCGGAAGAAGAAGGCAGCCGCTTCCCGTATGTCTTCTGGGGCAGTAAAAATATCTTTGGGCTGGCGAATCCTGACGACGTGCGGAATATCTGTGATGCCAAAGGAAATAGTTTTGTCGATGCAATGAAGGCTTGCGGATTTACTCTGCCGAACGCCCCACTAACTCCGCGCCTGGACATCAAAGCCTTTGTCGAACTGCATATCGAACAGGGTTGTGTGCTGGAAAGTAATGGTCAGTCAATTGGCGTGGTGAATGCGATTGTCGGGCAACGTCGCTACACGGTGACGCTGAACGGCGAATCAAACCATGCAGGCACCACGCCGATGGGTTATCGTCGTGATACGGTTTACGCTTTCAGTCGCATTTGCCATCAGTCAGTTGAGAAAGCGAAAAAGATGGGCGATCCGCTGGTGCTGACCTTTGGCAAGGTGGAGCCGCGCCCGAATACGGTGAATGTAGTGCCGGGTAAAACCACGTTCACTATTGATTGTCGTCATACCGACACTGCCGTGTTGCGCGATTTTACCCAACAGTTAGAAAACGACATGCGGGCGATTTGCGATGAAATGGACATTGGTATTGATATCGATTTATGGATGGACGAAGAACCCGTGCCGATGAACAAGGAGCTTGTCGTCACCCTGACAGAATTGTGTGAAAGCGAAAAACTGAATTACCGGGTAATGCACAGTGGTGCCGGGCACGACGCACAAATTTTCGCGCCTCGCGTGCCGACCTGCATGATTTTCATTCCCAGCATCAACGGGATCAGCCATAACCCGGCGGAACGCACTAATATTAACGACCTTGCCGAAGGGGTCAAAACGTTGGCACTCATGCTTTATCAACTTGCCTGGCAGAAATAAGGAGTCATAAATGGGATATTTAAATAACGTCACCGGTTACCGCGATGATTTACTGGCTAACCGTGCGATTGTTAAACACGGTAATTTCGCGCTGCTAACCCCGGACGGTCTGGTAAAAAATATTATTCCGGGCTTTGAAAATTGTGACGCGACAATCCTCTCCACGCCAAAGCTGGGTGCCTCTTTTGTTGATTATCTGGTCACACTGCATCAAAACGGCGGCAACCAACAGGGCTTCGGTGGTGAAGGAATTGAAACGTTCCTGTATGTGATCTCTGGAAATATCACTGCCAAAGCCGAAGGGAAAACATTTACCTTAAGCGAAGGTGGTTATCTTTATTGCCCGCCAGGCTCCTTAATGACTTTTGTTAACGCCCAGGCCGAAGACAGCCAAATCTTTTTATATAAGCGTCGCTATGTTCCGGTAGAAGGTCATGCGCCGTGGCTGGTTTCTGGCAATGCCAGCGAACTGGAACGCATTCATTATGAAGGCATGGACGATGTTATTCTGCTGGATTTTCTGCCCAAAGAGTTAGGTTTTGATATGAACATGCATATCCTCTCTTTTGCGCCAGGTGCCAGCCACGGTTATATCGAAACTCACGTCCAGGAACACGGTGCCTATATTCTTTCCGGTCAGGGGGTTTATAACCTCGACAATAACTGGATCCCGGTGAAAAAAGGCGATTACATCTTTATGGGCGCTTATTCCTTACAGGCCGGTTATGGCGTAGGGCGTGGTGAAGCGTTTAGTTATATTTACTCGAAAGATTGTAACCGCGACGTTGAGATTTAAGTCATACCACACGCCTGATTATTTTTAGCTATGTTGGATTTTGCCACGGTTTATACCGTGGCTTTTTTTGTAGTCAATTCAGGTAAAAAAAAGATGCGATATAAATCGCATCCGCTTTAAAGGTAAGAGTCAGTTTTTAATTCCCTGACCTATTTTAATGGCGCAGGCAATATTTCGCGCACAGTTGAAGAGATTGGTTTCACCGCTGGCGAGCACTTCGGCTAAAGGTGCCAGACGTGGCAAAATGCTGAATACCGCGTCAATGCCGTACTGGTGCACCACTTCCACGCCATCACCCAATACGCCAGCAATCCCAATCACCGGTACATTAAACTGCTTCGCCACCGATGCCACACCCAGCGGCGCTTTACCGCCTGCCGTTTGCGAGTCGATGCGCCCTTCCCCGGTGATCACCAGTGCTGCACCCTGCACCGCCTGCGCAAGATTGACCGCATTCAACACAATCTCAATACCCGGTTTAATATCCGCATTGAGGAATACCGCCGCCGCAATGCCCATGCCTCCGGCAGCACCGCCGCCCGCCATCTGGCAGACGTTGATTTCAGTTAGCTGTTGTAAAACACGGGCGTAATTTTGCAGCCCCTGTTCCAGCTCTTCGACCATTTCTGGCGTTGCCCCTTTTTGCGGGCCAAACACCGCCGCCGCGCCGCGTGCCCCTACTAACGGATTATCTACATCGCACGCTACTTCAATATGGCAGTTCGCCAGGCGCGGATCGCACTCCTCCATCTCAATGCTTGCCACGCGCGCTAAATTGCCGCCGTTAGCCACCAGCACCTGACCGTCGGCATCGAGAAAACGCACACCGAGCGCCTGCGCCATGCCCATACCGCCGTCGACCGTCGCGCTACCACCAATGCCGAGAATAATATGGCGAATATCGTTATCCAGCGCATGGCGAATTAACTCCCCCGTACCAAAACTGGAGGCCAGCAACGGATTACGCTTTTCAGGCTCGACCAGCATCAGGCCACTTGCCGCCGCCATCTCAATCACCGCCGTTTTCCCGTCGCCGGTAAGGCCATAAAAAGCATTCACTGTTTCGCCCATCGGCCCACAGACTTCAAGCGTCACAATGTTGCCGCCCGTCGCGGCGACCATCGCATCCACCGTTCCTTCGCCGCCATCCGCTATCGGCAAACAGATATAGTGCGCATCGGGAAAGAGGGTCGAAAACCCGGCTTTAATTGCCTGACAACATTTTTCTGCACTTAAGCTCTCTTTAAACGAGTCTGGCGCAATGACAATCTTCATTATCAATCCTTTTTCAACAAATTATTCGATGCGTTCCCACGGAATAAGATTATCCATAAGAACAGCCAGTAAAATTCCGACCAGTAAGCCGTTACTGAGCAGAGGACGAAGCGTTAATGGAAGGTCTTGCAGATACACAGGCGGTAATGCCATTAAAAATATGCCGACAAATAACGGCAATGCGAGTCGATAAATATTGCGAGCGGTAAACGTGATTTGCTGGCTAAACACCAGCGCGGAAAAGAGTAAAGGCAGATAAGAAACCAGCATGACCGCGCTACTCACTGGTAAGGGGATACTGCAAAACAGTCGCGTGAGTGCCGGAACCAGTGCCACCAGCAGGCAAATAACGCTGCCATAAATAAACGAACGCCGCGTGTAATCGCCAGTCTGGGTTAATAAACCAATGGATGAAACAAACGGTGAAAATGGAATTACCGCCAGCGGCACGGTTATCAGCGTCATAAATCCGGTCGCCACAAAGCTGCGACGATAACGCGTATTCCCCGCGCCCTGTTGCGGATAAAAAACATCCGTGCCACGAATCGCACCGTAGGTATTGCTGATATTTACCAGACCTGTAATCACCGCCGTCAGAATAATCCCCGGCAACAAAGCACCGCCACTGCCAAGCGGGAACCACTGCCAGTGCAACTCACCGGAAAGCGAGTGCGAAGAAGGAAAGCAAAAGTACCACAACAACCAGCCGGTTATGGTACCGACCAGCAGGCCATAACGGGCAAAACGTTGCGGCAGGAAGATAATCATCGCCAGTACCAGGCACATCACCGCCACCGAGAGAGCGAACGGCGGTAACTGAATTTTAAAATTCGGGTCGGCTATGCCAAACGGCAGGCCGAGCATACCTTTGAAAAAGATAGTGGTCAGCTGCGCGCCCAGCATCAACATAAACAAGACCATCACAGACGGCGTAAATAACCGCGCCAGGCGATGACCTAATCCGCTAAAACCAATCAACATCGTCAGCACGCCAGAAATCGCAATCCCTACCGCCAGACTGGTAGCGATATCGTTGATCGGGGTCCCGCGCGATGCTTCGCCAAGGGTGATAGTAAGGATGGTTCCCCACCACAGGCCGCCCGGACCTTCCATAATAGCGCGACGATGACCGCAGAACGCCTGAGCGAAACAGGCCAGCGCGGTAGCAAGAAAAGCATATTGCGTGAGCGTAAGCAGGCTACTTTGCGGCAACTGAAAAGCCGAAAGTAGCGTAGGAGGAACCACAACCGTGTTGCAAAAAATAAAGAAAAACCACTGAAATCCTGATAACAGGCTTTCGCGGCTCACTGCAAAATTGAACATAAACACACCTTAACCGGAGAATGCCCGCCGCAAGGACGGGCATTGCAGGGGCCAGATTACTGCTGATGTTTAAGGATAAATTGACCTTTCGGCGCAACAGGGAAGCCCTGTTCGATGTCGTAAATCACATCACCACGTAAGAGGGTTTTCGTGATACGCGCGCCAATGGTACGGCCAACATACGGGCTGACTTTGTGGCGATATTCCAGATCGTCATTGGTAAGAACATAGCTGCTATTCGGCTGAATGAAGACGAAGTCGGCATCTTTTCCTGGGGCGATACGGCCTTTTTGCTGCAGACCGAAAATATCTGCTGCGTTAGTCGCCATTAATTTGCCGAACATCGGCAGAGACATACCGCGTTTCTGTACCGCTTCATCGAACATCACGTCCATGCAGCTTTGCAGACCGGCGATACCGCCCCATGCTTTCATGATGTTACCGGCTTTCATTTCCGGCGGGCATGGAGAGTGGTCGGAAACCAGGCAGTCGATTTCACCGTTAAACAGTTTTTCCCACATGCCTTTCTGGTTTTCCAGATCGCGGATCGGTGGTGAACACTTCGCCAGAGTACCGATTTCTTCGAACTGATCGGTATCCAGTACAAAGTAATGCGGGCAGGATTCACAGGTAACGTCCTGGCCTTCCTGACGCGCACGAGTCACCTCTTCAACACCTTCCGGGCTGCTGATGTGGCAAACGTGCAGACGGCAACCGGCGACTTTCGCCAGGTACAGTACGCGGCGAATCGCTTCCACTTCGGTAAACACCGGACGCGAAGCCACATAGTCATGAGCGGTTACGCGACCTTCGCGCTTCGCTTCTTCGCCCAGTTCGTCACAGATCAGCGCATTTTCGCAGTGCACCAGCACTGGCTGACCCAGTTCGCCCAGCTTCTGTGCGCCTTTGAAAAACTGCCAGTCGTTTACGTCACGGAAGTCGTTGTCGATACCGCGATCGCCACAGGTTGCAACGAAGCATTTGAAGCCGACAACGCCCACTTCATCCAGCTCATGCAGACGGTCGATGTTGTAAGACACCAGGCCACCGAGTTGCGCCGCATCGATAGTCAGCTTGCCTTTAGCGGCATCAAACTTCAGTTCAATCGATGCGCGGTCAACCGTTGCAGGCAGCTGGTTGAGCGGCATTTCGATCATGGTGGTGATACCACCTTTTGCCGCTGCGCGAGTACCCGTTTCATAACCTTCCCAGTGGCTACGACCCGGTTCAGAAATATGGGTGTGCGCATCAACCATGCCTGGCGAAACCACCAGACCAGACGCATCCATAACTTCTATTGCATCGCCCAGATCCTGACCGATAGCAGCAATTTTTCCGCCTTTAACGGCGATATCTACAACGCGAGCTTCGTTTTCTAAAATAACGGTGCCGTTTTTAATGATTAAATCAAAAGACATAACAAACTCCTTGTAAAATACAGATTGGATTTTTAACTCAATGTTCAATATCGGGATTAATTAACCTGTGACTTTTTGTTCTCCTGTTTTTTCTGCTGCAGTACGTTTCTTTAATAAGGCGTAGGCCGCAAAGGCGACAATAACGCCGACAAACCATGAAACGCGTGATAAAGGCTCCATGAACGGAATAAATTTACCACCGAGAGATAAAATAACGGCGACCAAAGTTACTGAGAACGCGGTAAGGTTAAAGCCGTTATCGTAATATTTGAAATCCCCTGCTGCGGTATACAGTTCATCAAGATTAATTTGTCCGCGCATCACCACAAAATAATGCGCCATCATCACACCAATTACTGGACCCAGCATTCCGCCGATAATATCGAGGAACAGATAAATGCTGTCCTGATTTTCCATTAATTTCCACGGACAGATCAGCAAACTGATAATACTGGCAATCAGTACGCCGTTTTTATAGGTCAGTTTCGTCGGTGCAATAGCGGCTATCTGATAACCAGCCGGAATAATATTACCGGTGGCGTTAGTGGAGATAGTCGTCATCAGAATAACCAGTACCGCAAAGAACGAGGCAAACAGGCTATCCCAACGCTGAACAATATCCAGCACGTTCCAGGTGTCAGCGCCGTAGTGAATACTGGCTCCGGCAATAATACATACCCCGGCGACCGCAAACAGAATATAGGCCACAACTAAACCCAGCGTTTGCCCCAGCGCCTGCTCACGAAACGAGTGGGCGTTTTGCGTAAAGTCGGATGCGCTCACCGCCGGTGCCGCCCAGACCGCAACTACCGCGTTAATCACCACCAGGAACAGGAAGCCACCGTTTTCTGCTTTCTGAATACCGCTCGGAATGTAGTCAAAGATTGGACCGATCCCGACCAGCGAAATCGCCCAAATCGCCATACCGCCGAAGACAACATAGATACACGGGTTAAGAATGGCGGTGAATTTATTTAAAACTTTGCCACCACCGAAACCGATTCCGACGTTCACCAGCCAGAAGAGTAAGAAAGTGATTAAGCCCGGTAGAGAAAGCCCTAACAGGGTAAAATCACCACCGAGAGTTAAAAATCCCGGCCAGATTTTGCCAATCAGGATCAAGCAGGCCAGCGATCCTGCGTAACATTGCAGGCCAAACCACATAATGGCAGCAATCCCGCCTCTTAATAATCCGGGAAACAGTGCACCACGTACGCCATAAGAAGCACGCAGGATCATGGCAAATGGTACGCCGTATTTACTGCCCGCAGCACCGTTTAATACCATTACCGCGGCAATGAAAAAGGCGCTGAGGATAATTGCCAGCATAATACTAAAGGTAGACAAGCCGAGAATAAAAAAGCCGCCGACCATCACATAATTGGGAACGTTATGAACCGAACCCATCCATAAGGTAAAATAGTTAAATGTTTTCCAGGTCCGCTGGCTTTGCGTTTTCGGCAATAGATCTTCGCTATAGCCGCGTTGCTGGAATAGTTTTCTCTGATGTTCCATAAATCCCTCTTAATTTCACGTATCGAATAACGTCTTTTTAATCTAGCTATGAGGAACAAATAAAATAAAAATATTATTTTTAATACTGAAGCAACATCTTTGGCTGCTTTCTTTTTTTAATATTGCTGGCCGATTCATTTTCTGATATCGGCCATTTTTATTGCGGGTATCAGGCCAGTTTATGGTTAGCCATTAATTCCAGCGCCTGCACTAACGCAGAGTGATCCAACTGGCTGCCACCGTTTGCCGCACAGGTATTAAATAACTCCTGGCAGGTCGCGGTGTTTGGCAGGTTCAGCGCCAGTGCTTTCGCACTTTGCAGTGCCAGGTTGAGATCTTTCTGGTGCAGCGCAATTTTAAAACCTGGATTAAAGGTGCGTTTAATCATGCGCTCACCGTGAACTTCCAGAATACGTGAGGATGCAAAGCCGCCCATCAGCGCCTGCCGCACCCGTACCGGATCCGCTCCGGCTTTTGAAGCAAACAGCAGGGCTTCAGAAACCGCTTCAATATTGAGCGCCACGATAATCTGATTTGCCACTTTGCAAGTCTGGCCGTCGCCGTTACCGCCCACGAGGGTGATATTTTTACCGAGCAATTCAAACAGCGGTTTAACACGTTCAAATACCGCTTCGTCGCCGCCAACCATAATCGACAACGTCCCTTCACGCGCGCCGATTTCACCGCCGGAGACGGGCGCATCGAGATAATCGCCGCCCAGTTCATTCACCTGACGAGCGAAACGCTTAGTTTCAATCGGGGAAATGGAGCTCATATCAACAATGGTTTTGCCCTTCAGCGAGGCTTTGGTACAACCATTTTCACCAAACAGAACTTCTTCAACCTGTGGCGTATCCGGCACCATAATAAAAATGATGTCCGATGCTTCCGTTACCTGGCGCGCAGTTTCAACACTGACGGCACCCAGTGACAGTAATTCATCAGCAACCGGTCCAATGGTCGTGACATGTAATTGATGACCGGCACGCGCCAGATTAATGGCCATCGGTGTACCCATAATGCCTAAGCCAATAAATCCCAGTTTCATAATTAACCTCTTTTAAATTTCGCTTTTCCTGAATTCAGACAACACGATCCCCTGCCAACTTAGCGGCCTAAAAAAGCATTGCCTGAACAGCGTTACGTTTTAACGGTACGGATCCATCCAGCGTAAACCGGCTTCCGTGGTGGTTTGGGGTTTATATTCACACCCAACCCAACCGTTGTAGTCAGAATTTTCAATTACCGTAAAGAGATACTCATAATTAATTTCTCCGGTTCCCGGTTCGCCGCGATGCGGATTATCGGCAATTTGCAGGTGACCAATTTTATCAGCCCACTGAGTCATGGTGTTGGTTAATTCACCTTCCATCCGCTGCATATGATAAATGTCATACTGAATTTTCAAATTGCAGCAACCAACATCATCAATCAATTTCAGCGCCTGCCGAGTTCCGGTGAGATAGAAACCAGGAATATCAAAATGGTTGATAGGTTCAATCAATAATAAAATATCTTCTTTCATCAGCATATTCGCGGCATAACGCAGGTTTTCTACAAGCGTTGCGTGAATCTGTTCACTGCTGAAACCAGCCGGCGTTTTACCGACCAGACAGTTAATTTTTTTATTACCCAGCGCACGAGCATAACGAATCGCTGCTGCTACGCCATCCCGAAACTCTTCTTCACGGCCAGGAATACAAGCAATACCGCGCTCCCCCGCCGCCCAGTCACCCGCCGGTAAATTGTGCAGAGTATGTTCGAGTTTATTACTCGCCAGCACCTGTTTTAATTCTTCAATGTCGTAGTCATAAGGAAACATAAATTCAACGCCGCGAAAACCACACTGCGCTGCTTTCTCAAAACGGGCGAGAAAATCATATTCACCAAATAACATCGATAAATTCGCAGAGAAACGTAACATTATTTATCTCCCTTATTCATAGTGCATGAAGCAGGTTTCAGTCGGTGCGTCCGCTGCGTTATCGGCGATATCTTCAAATTCCATCACATTATCGAGTTCGCTGCCCATTGAAATATTGGTTACGCGCTCGAGAATGATTTCCACTACCACAGGTACACGGTATTGATTCATTAATGCTTTCGCCTGTTCAAATGCCGGTGCAATATCTTCCGGTTTGAAGACCCGAATAGCTTTACAACCTAAACCTTCCGCTACTTTTACGTGGTCGACGCCGTAACCGTTCACTTCGCTGGAGTTAATATTTTCGAATGCGAGCTGTACGCAGTAATCCATATCAAACGCGCGCTGCGACTGGCGAATCAGACCCAGATAGGCGTTATTGACCAGTACATGGATGTACGGAATGTTGAACTGTGCGCCAACGGCTAATTCTTCAATCAGGAACTGGAAGTCGAAGTCACCGGAAATCGCCACCACATTGCGCTCTGGATCAGCGGCACACACGCCCAGCGCCGCCGGAATGGTCCAGCCCAACGGGCCTGCCTGCCCACAGTTGATCCAGTGGCGGTCTTTAAAGACATGCAGCATTTGTGCCGCAGCGATTTGTGACAGACCAATGGTGGTGACATAACAAACATCGCGACCAAAGGCTTTGTTCATCTCTTCATACACGCGCTGCGGTTTCACCGGCACGTTGTCGAAGTGGGTTTTGCGCAGCAAAGTGCGTTTACGCTGCTGGCAGTCGGCGACCCATTCTTTACGACACGGCAGACGACCCGCTTTTTGCATCTCCTGCGCCACTTCAACCAGTAAAGTCAGGGCAGCTTTAGCATCAGAGACAATCCCCAGATCCGGGCACAGCACGCGGCCAATTTGCGTCGGCTCAATATCGATATGGACGATTTTGCGCCCTTCGGTGTATTTCTCTACCGAACCGGTATGACGATTGGCGAAACGGTTACCGATACCAAACACCAGGTCGGACGCCAGCAGCGTTGCGTTACCGTAACGATGCGCGGTTTGCAGACCCACCATCCCGGCCATCAGTTCATGATCGTCCGGGATACAGCCCCAGCCCATCAGCGTTGGGAGCACCGGAACGCTGGTCAGTTCAGCGAACTGTTGTAACAGTGCAGCTGCGTCAGCATTGATGACCCCGCCCCCGGCAACAATCACCGGACGTTCAGCCTGGATTAACATTTCGACCGCTTTTTCAATCTGCATACGGCTGGCAGCAGGTTTATAGACCGGCAGCGGTTCGTACATGTCAGGATCAAACTCGATTTCCGCCACCTGAACGTCGAACGGTAAATCCACCAGTACCGGACCCGGACGACCAGAACGCATCAGGTGAAATGCCTGTTGCAGCACGCGAGGCACCAGCGCCGCTTCACGAACTGTAACCGCCATTTTGCTGACCGGTTTAGCAATT
>ERZ507021.374-NODE-374-length-13143-cov-4.83894_pt1 | contig 13143 bp, 15 predicted proteins | sample MGYA00512877_ERZ507021 | MGnify/ENA metagenome assembly ERZ507021 | reverse complement strand
ATCATAGTGTAGTAAATACTTATGCAAGGGCTATTTTATCACTATTAATATCAGTGGTAGTCGGCTATTATGCTTTTGACCGCTTCCGTGATAAAAAGTGGCTAGCTGGTTACGCTTATGCATTTGTTAGTGTTTTAAATCTATTAGTATTCATTCCAATAGTGTTCCCAAGCATTCATTTTTAAATAGAAAAAAGCCTCTGACGATTAAATCAGGGGCTTTTGTTGTGCTTATAGTCCTATCGTGCCATAGTATTGTGCAAATCCTAGGTACGGTTTATTTAGTTGATTCAGCAATTTCAAAGCAGGTTCAGAAAGTTTTTGATTATTAATGATGATTGACCTCAAATCACGGACTAACCCTTTAATAACTACTTTTTCGCTTAGCTGTTCATGTTTGAGTTGATGGATAGCTTTATTTACAAATACTTGTTCTTTTTCATTGACTTGGATATTTTCCAACGTTTCGAGTAATTTATTATTTCGTGATGTCATAGTACACCCCCATTAGTGTAAATTTTACTCTAATAATGACGGTGTCGCAAATCGCGACGGCATCTGTTATTGAACTGAAGTACCAAATAAGTACCACAGGTCTAAGTGGGTGTTTTACCTAGTTAGGATTAAACAATCTGGCGCACCGTTTTAGTGCATCAGGGTGTCACGTTTCGTTACCCCCTTGCACCTGAGGTCGTGATTCGCGACCCCAGACCACTACCTCATTTTAGGGTGGTAGTTTTTATTTTATATGATGCCCCAATTCAGGGCATCATCTGCTAACAAGTTTCCGCACAAGTGCAGAATTTATTTTCCGCCACATCTGGCAGAATCATGACCACTTGCGGGTATGGTTATAATTGTCCAAAACTGGACAACCATGTTTATCGACACATCTGTCGACAAATAATTTTCTGCACTAGTGCGGAATTGTGTATATATACATTTTATCGTGTATATTATTGAGATATGTACCACATGCTATTTTGTGTGTTATTTGGGCAAACAAAAAACGGCTTAAATGCCGTTCTGTCGCTCAATCATCGTTCAAATTTATGTGTTATTTTTGTGTTATTTTGTCTGAAATACCATGCAATCTAATGAAATGATAAGCCATAACAAAAGGCGCTACATCAAGGTTTTTACAACCTTATGCAACGCCTTGAAATGTATTAGTGGAGTCGAGGGGAGTCGAACCCCTGTCCAAACTGCCCGGTACATGAACCTCTACGCTTATAGTGTTGTCATTTAAGTTTCATGATTGATTCCGCCACAACACGAGGCTAACATCAATCACTAACTCGATTCATTTAACGCCGCTGTTCCGAATCTAAGCAACGACGCGATCTGACTTTTTATGACCTAACCTTAGACGCCAGCTACCAAGATTAAGTGACGCATCACTGTTTTTTAGGCAGCGATTGCGAAAGAGTTTTCGTTTTTTGCAGTTAAAATTTCTGCCCGTTTTAACGCCCGGATGGCGAAACGCAGTCCATGCCCTAAACAGCCTGTCGAATTCCAAAAACGACCCCAATTTAAGCTGCTCACGCAACAAATAAAAATACTGACAGCCGTCAGTATTTTTATTATACCATATTAAAACGCTCTAAACCGTGCACGTCGTTGCTTAAGTAATTCTTCTGGCGTTAACGCATTTAGTCGCGCAAATTCATCGTCTAATCGCTGGCGAATCAAATTAAAGACACGCGGATGATTCCGTGATTCGGGAATAATATATTCAATCACACCCTTTTCCAAAAGATCCTTAGCCGTGATACCCATGACAGCGGCGGCCTCATCAGCACGCTTACTATCTTTCCATAAAATAGATGCAAAACCTTCCGGTGACAAAATGGAATAAGTCGCATTTTGGAACATCCAGACTTGATCACTCGTGGCCAACGCCAAAGCGCCACCAGAACCACCTTCTCCATAAATAATGGCAATCATTGGCACCGTCAATTTCATAGATTCTAAAATAGACTTGGCAATCGCTTCGCCTTGGCCTTGCGCTTCCGCCGTTTTACCTGGAAATGCCCCTGGCGTGTTAATAAACGTCACAATTGGGCGATGAAATTTGTTGGCTTGTTGCATCAAGCGTTGTGCTTTGCGATAACCCCAAGGTTCAGGCGACCCATTGCGTTTGCTCAGCTTATCTTGAATATCAACACCCTTATCAATGGCAATGACAGTCACTGGCTTGCCATTTAAAGCGGCAATGCCACCAATCACCGACATGTCATCCCCACTCAAACGATCGCCATGCAATTCAACAAAGTCCGTAAAAATACCATCAATAATTTCACGCGCCAAAAAGCGGTCTTCACGTGACTTTTTCACCACTTCAGCTGGCGTTAATTCATGCTTAAATAATTTTAATCCAATATTGACTGCCATGTTATACCTCCGACACCCGATGCAACCTCACCAGTTTAGCAATAATGGCGCTCAGTTCAGGACGGGGCACAATTTGATCAACAAAGCCATTTTCTAGTAACGTTTCGACACGCTGAAAGTCCTTTGGTAGCTTCTCATGAATCGTTGATTCAATCACACGTGCACCAGCAAAGCCAACCAAAGCATGCGGTTCAGCTAACGTAATATCGCCTTGCATGGCGAAACTGGCCGTCACCCCACCAGTTGTTGGATCTGTCAGTACGACCAAATAAAGGAGGCCAGCTTCTTGATGCGCCGCCACTGCCGCTGACACTTTGGCCATTTGCATCAAGGAATTAATACCTTCTTGCATCCGTGCCCCACCAGAAGCCGTGAACAATACTACCGGTAATTTTTTATCCGTCGCATATTCAAACAAGCGGGTGATTTTTTCACCAGTCATTGATCCCAATGACCCCATCATGAAATAAGAATCCATGACGCCTAGCGCCACTTTTTCATTTTCAATTGTGGCCACACCGGTCAATACGGATTCGCCTAAACCTGTTTGTGATTTCGCCCGCGCGAGCTTATCCGCATAGCCAGGAAATTCTGGTGTTGTCATTTCAATGTCAGCATCCATTTCTTCAAATGATTGCGTGAGCAAATCGACACGTTCTTGCGCTTGCAAACGGAAGCCATAACCACAGTGCGCGCATACACGAAACGGTCCCAATTGCTTATTGTACATTTGAACACCGCAATAAGGACAAGCTAAGAAAAGCCCGTCTGGGATGCGTTCATTGACCGATGCATCCCGCTTAATTTTAGCGGTTGATTTTTGATTATCGTATAAATCCATCTTTATCCCGTGTCCCAACACCGCAAACTCACCAGTTGGGACACATGCCTCCTAATCACTTTACTTAGCAGTCCAGAACTGCATATGGCACTAATATGATAATACCGCATATGTCGGCCATACGCGGTATTATTGTTTATTCAGTCGCTGGCAAACTATCAAGCCAGCGTGGTAAAAAGTCACTTTCTAGGTAACGTGTATCAAATTCCCCACGTTGTACTTGGGGATCAGCTAACAATGCCTGTTGGAAGGCGCGGCTCGTGGCGACGCCACGGACCACCGTTTCATCCACAATCCGACGCATCTTAGCCATCGCTTGCGCACGATCAGCACCATGCACAATGAGCTTACCAATCATTGAATCATAGAATGGTTGGATTTTATCACCATTAAATAATGCCGAATCAATACGAATACCAGGCCCACCAGTTGGGAGAAAGACGAAATCAACTGTCCCGGCACTAGGGGCAAAATGCTTTTCTGGCTGTTCAGCCGTCAAACGCACTTCAATTGCATGACCTTGCACTTGCACATCAGCTTGCGTCACTGGCAAATCTTCGCCAGCGGCCACGGCAATCTGCAATCGAATCAAATCTAAACCGGTGACCATTTCTGAAACGGGATGTTCCACTTGAATTCGCGTGTTCATTTCCATGAAATAAAAGGCGCCTTCATGATCTTGCAAAAATTCAATCGTCCCTGTATTCACATAGCCCAAAGCTTGAGCTGCGCGGGTCACAATTTCACCCAATTCAGCACGCATTGCTGGCGTCACACCAGTTGCTGGCGATTCTTCTAACACTTTTTGGTTATTACGTTGCAAAGAACAATTACGTTCAGGCAAATAAATCACATGGCCATTTTCATCACGCAACAATTGCATTTCAATATGCCGCACGCGTTCCATAACCTTTTCGATATACATATGGTCATCGCCAAAAGCAGCACGGGCTTCGTTTTGCGCATCATCAAATTTATCTGAGAGCTCATCTTCGCCGTATACAAAGCGCATCCCTTTACCACCACCACCAGCAGCAGCCTTGAGCAACAAAGGATAACCAATGCGATCGGCCACAGCCTTGGCTTCGTCAAAATCTCGAATAAACCCTTCAGATCCTGGAATGACAGGCACACCAGCGCGGCGCATTTCTTCACGGGCGTTCGCTTTATTACCCATTAATTCGATGGTCTCTGGCCGTGGCCCGATCCATTGAATTCCGACCTCACCGACCATTTCAGCAAACAACGCATTTTCAGCTAAGAAACCGTAACCTGGGTGAATGGCTTCTGCCCCAGATAGCAAGGCGGCGCTCAAAATGTTTTTCATGTTCAAATAAGAGTCTTTTGGCTTTGGCCCACCGACAGCGATGGCTTCATCAGCGATTTGAACATGCAGGCTATCCTTATCAGCGGTCGAATAAATCGCCACTGACCCAATGCCCATTTCTTTTAACGTTCGGATAATACGAACCGCAATTTCACCACGGTTGGCAACCAATACTTTTTTAAACACAATTAATCTCCAATGATGAATGTCAATTCAGCAGTTGTTGCCTTCTTGTCACCAATCCACACAATCCCTTTACCCGTTCCAATTGGCCCACGCAAACGATCGATTGTCACTTCCAAACGCAAGCGGTCACCAGGGCGTACCATTTGACGGTAACGCGCCTTCTTGATACCACCAAAGTAAGCAGTCTTCCCTTTATATTCTGGCATTGACAAGAGCGCAACGGCACCCGTTTGGGCCAAGGCTTCAACGGTTAACGCACCTGGAAAGGTTGGGTTCCCTGGGAAATGACCTTGGAAAATTTCTTCATTGATTGAAATATTCTTGTAAGCCACGGCCCGTTCACCTGGCACCAATTCTTCAACCGTATCCAACATCAACATCGGATAACGATGCGGGATGATGTCCATAATTTGTTGGGTATTTAGTACGCTCATGTGTCTATTAAACATACAGCACCAATTACTGTATGCCTTTCCTCCTATTCAGGTATGTACGCGGAAAACTCCGCTTAAATTATGCTGGTGTCACGATATAAAGTGGCTTGTTATAGTCCACCACTTCTTCGTTTTCAACCAAAACTTCGGCAATTGTGCCAGCAACTTCACTGTGAATTTCGGTCATCAGTTTCATCGCTTCAATCACAGCTACTGTTTCACCAACCGCTACCTTGTCACCAACTTGTTTAAACATTGGCGCTTCTGGTTTTGGTTGCAAATACACTGTGCCAACCATTGGCGCAACGATTTCGACACCCGCTGTCACTGGTTTTGCCAATGGATGTTCGTTAGGTGCATCGTTAGCCACTACTGGTTCAGCGGCGGCAGTGAGTGCTGGTGCGACAATCGCCGCGTTGTCATTTTTTGACAAATGCAAACTAAAATCACCGTCGGTAATTTGAAATTCGCGTAATGAACTATTTTCTAGATCCGCCATCAAGCTGCGGATTTCATCGATATTTAAACTCATGAATTAAGCCTCTTCGTGCCAGTTTTTGAAAATGACTGCAGCGTTGTGGCCACCAAAACCATAATTTGCACTTAGTACATATTCAGGTGCGGTATGCTTTGTCGCAGTAGACACCAAGTTCACCAACTTCGTGTCATCATCTTGTTCGTCCACACCAACGTTGACTGGCATTTCCCCACGGACAAGTGCGCCAACCGAAACCAAGGCTTCAATCGCACCAGCCGCACCAAGCAAATGACCTGTCATCCCCTTAGTTGATGAGACAGGGACATTGTTAGCCCCAAAGACAGTGGCAATCGCATGTGCTTCACCAGAATCATTGGCACCAGTTGCTGTTCCGTGCGCATTGATATATGAAATCTTTTCAGGTTGCAAATCGGCATCGCGAAGGGCATCACGCATGGCACGCGCTGCACCTTCACCATCAGGTGATGGTGATGTCATGTGGTAAGCATCAGATGATGCACCATAACCCACAAGTTCAGCCAAAATGTTGGCCCCACGTGCTTGGGCATGTTCAAGGCTTTCAATGACCAAGATACCTGAACCTTCACCAAGGACAAAACCATGACGGTTCTTATCAAATGGCTTTGATGCTTCCGTCGGATCTGTTTCCGTTGACAACGCTGTCAAAGCCGCGAAACCAGCAATCCCAATTTCGTTAACTGTGGCTTCTGAACCACCCGTCAACATCACATCTGCCTTACCGGATTGGATACGCCAGAAAGCTTCACCAATGGCATTGGTTGCAGAGGCACAAGCAGTCACAACCGTATAGTTTACCCCTTTGGCACCAAAACGCAATGACACGTTACCCGATACCATGTTTGGAATTGATTCAGGCACGAACAATGGGCTTACACGTTGTGGTCCCTTGTCATGCATTTTGATCACTTGTTCCTGAATAGTGGTCAAACCACCGATACCATTACCCAGAATAACGCCAAAACGCGTCGGGTCTTGGACAGTCGTTGGGTTTTCTGAGCCTTCAGGTGCTTTCAAACCAGCATTTTCCAATGCTTGATCAGCCGCATCGATGGCGTATTGTGAGAACAAATCCAACTTACGTGCGTCACGCTTGCCCACACGTTTTGCTGGGTCAAATCCATCAACTTGTCCAGCGACCGTAATCCCTGTTTCTGTGGCATCGAACTTTGTAATTGGCTTAATCCCGATTTCTTCGTTGAAGATACCATTCAAAAATGTTTCTGTATCATTTCCAAGTGGGGTTACGGCACCAAGACCAGTAATGACTACTCGTGTCATGTTGTTCTCCTTTAATTAAATATACAATCCGCCATCAACAGTCAATGTTTGCCCTGTAATGTAGGAACTATGTGCTAAGAAAAGCGCTGCTTCAGCGACTTCACTGGCTTCACCAAACCGTGATAAGGGAATATTTTTCAAAATTTCCGTTTGCGTTTCTGCTGGCAAAACCGCCGTCATATCAGACATAATCATGCCTGGCGCAATCGCATTTACACGAATCCCACGACGGGCACCTTCTTTGGCAAGTGACTTGGTGAAACCAATGATACCAGCTTTTGAAGCGGCATAATTCGTTTGTCCCATGTTACCCATTAAGCCAATAACGGAACTCATATTCACAATTGCCCCATGTCTTTGACGAATCATCTTCTTAAAGATTGGTTGCGTCACATTGAATGTCCCATTCAAGTTCACATTAATGACCTGAGCAAAATCAGCTGGCGTCATCGCCATGGCCAATTGGTCTTTGGTAATACCCGCATTGTTAATCAAAACATCAATACCAGGGAAATCCGCTTGCTTGTATAAGGCCTTGATACTCGCCTCAGCTGCTTCAGCATCCGCAATATCAAATTGCAAAGTTTGCGGTGTTTGCTTGAATTCAGCCAAAATTTCTGGCGCGATAGCTGAACGCGCATGTAAAATCACGTGAGCGCCCGCAGCATCAAAGGCTTTGGCAATTGCCAAACCAATACCGCGCGATGAGCCAGTAACGAGCACTGTTTGATCTGTGAAATCCATCATACTAGGCTTCCTTTCCTGCTGCAACTAATAAATCACGCACCGCATTGAAACTGTCAATATCGGTAATCGCATAACGCTTGACGTCCTTTGGTGCAATTTTCTTGGCGAATTTAATTAACGTATCTGATGGGCCAACTTCAATAAATGTATCGACACCATCAGCCAACATTTTTTCCATCGCTTGCGCAAAGTAAGTGGGTGAAATAATTTGTTTTGTCAATGTTTCAAATAACGTGTCAGCCGTAAATAATGCCCCCGTTGTATTTGAATAAACCGGATATTGGGTCTCGCTGAAAGTTTCGCCAGCCAGACGTGTTGTCAACTGCACAGCCGCATCTTTTAACAATGGCGTATGGAAGGCTCCTGACACGGGTAATTCAACGAGGCGTTGAATCCCTGCTTCAGTTAAGGCTGCCATGGCCTCATCAACATCTTCAGACACACCACCAATGACCAGTTGCGCAAATGTATTATAGTTGGCTGGGTAAACTTGCTTGCCAGCTGCCTGCAGTGATGTTAACACGTCTTCTACCAACGCTTGATCATCACCCATCACGGCAACCATCTTACCTGGATTGGCCTCACCGACTGTCTGCATGTAGATACCACGGTCTTTGATAATCGCCACGGCTTGGTCAAATCCCATAGCGCCACTGGCAGCCAACGCTGAGTATTCACCCAAACTCAAGCCCAGACCTGCTACTGGGGTTGGCAAAGCCTCACCCAACGCGTTAATAATGGCATTGCTCATCGCCAAAATAGCAGGTTGTGCGTAAGCTGTTTGCGTGATTTTTGTTTCGTCATTGGCTACAGCTTGTAAATCATAGCCTAAGATGGCTGACGCTTGGTCAATTGTGTCACGGTAAGCGGGTAATGCCGCGTATAAGTCGGCACCCATGCCAGCTTTTTGCGCCCCTTGACCGCTAAATAAGATACCTAATTTCATATTAGTCCCCATGTAAAATTTGCTGACGTGTCAGCGCTGTGGTTACAATGTTGTATTTTCAATACCCATCAAGTCAGTTGCTTCTGCCCAAATATCAGACAAAATTTGTGCGGCTGGCTTTTCATCTTTGATCAAACCAGAGATTTGACCAGCCATGAAAGCGCCACCTTCTTTGTCACCTTCTTGAACAGCCCGACGCAAAGTACCGGATTCCAACTTTTCAATTGCGGCAGCATCTGGCTTTTCTTTTTGGATTTCAAAGACTTCGTTTTTAACGAAGTTCTTAGCCATCTTGTTCTTCAAAACACGTGCGCGGTTTCCCATCAGTTGGCCAGTAACAATCGTGTCAATGTCCTTGGCTTTAATGATTTTTTCTTTAAAGTTGGGGTGAATTTCAGATTCTGTTACCGTCAAGAAACGCGTTCCCATTTGAGCCCCAGCAGCCCCCAACATGAAGGCGGCGGCAACACCACGACCATCGCCAATACCACCAGCAGCAATGACTGGAATATCAACAGCGTCGACTACTTGTGGTACTAACGTCATCGTTGTCAACATGCCGATATGCCCACCAGATTCCATTCCTTCAGCAATCACAGCATCGACACCCTTCTTTTCCATCATCTTAGCTAATGACACAGAAGGGACAACCGGCATGACGATAATCCCAGCCGCGTGTAATTCATCCAAGAATGGTGACGGATCACCCGCTCCTGTGGCAACCACTTTCACGCCTTCTTCAATGATCACGTCAAAGACTTCCCGAATATGGCGACTCAAAAGCATCACGTTGACACCAAATGGCTTGTCCGTCAATGCCTTGACGCGTTTGATTTCTTTGCGGACATCTTCACCGTGCCAGTAACCTGTACCGATAAAGCCTAAACCACCCGCTTCAGAAATTGCTGCAGCCAATGCACCGGTTCCAGCCCAAGTCATCCCACCTTCAACGATGGGATACTTCATGCCAAGTTTTTTAAAAAGCGGGTTCTCTACGTTTACTACCATTTTATTTTCCTTTTAACTCTTATACTATGTACGTGACCATTCAAGCATGATCACCTGTCACATTAAGCTGCCAATTGTTCTTTAACCTTGTCAACCAAGTCTTGGGTTGTCTTGATGTCTTCAGCAACGGCCAACTTGATGTCAAAGTCGTCTTCGACACGGTTCAAAACTTCAAACAAGTCCAAAGAATCGGCATCGATGTCATTTGTCAAGTCAGTTGTTAATGACACTTCGTCTTCTTCCAAATCAAATTGGTCAACCAAAATTTCCTTAACCTTGTCAAAAATTTCTGCATCTGTCATAGTGTTCGTCTCCTAGTATTTTTTCAGTATTTTCGTTAGATTTTTGCGGTGCAGCCGACTACACCGATGTTGTTTAAATTTTCCAAATTTGCGCGCCAACCGTCAAGCCACCACCAAAACCTACTAAGGCAATGGTTTGCCCGGCATGTACTTGACCAGATTCAACCAATTCATCCAAGAGAATCCCAATGCTAGCCGCACTCGTGTTACCGTTGCTGGCCATATTGGTTGGGAACTTGGTTTCTGGTTGACCAAAACGTTTAGCAATTGTTGACACAATGCGCGCATTGGCTTGATGTAACAAATAATAATCCACATCATCTGCTGAGAGTTGCGCTTTGGCCAACGCCGCTGCTAACGCATCCGGCACTTCACGCGTGGCAAAATTATATACCTCACGGCCGTTTTGGTGGAAGTAAGGATCAGCTGGTGTAATGTCACCTGAAAACGGGTTGGCATTACCAAAGCGGCCAGCAACTAAGTTATCGCCCTTATCACCAAATGTCCGCAACTCCTCACTCAGTAATCCAATCGCTTCAGCCGTTGTTTCAACGAGTACGCCAGCGGCGCCATCGCCAAACAACACAGCCGTCGTGCGGTCTTGCCAATCCACGAGTTTTGATAAGACTTCGGCACCAATCACCAAACCGCGACGATATCGGGTTGACAATAAACTGGACGCCACGCTCATGCCATAAACCAACCCCGAGCAAGCGGCACTCAAGTCAAACGCAAAGGCCCGATTGGCTCCAATGGCACCTTGGACAATGGCAGCCGTGCTTGGTGACAAACTATCTGGTGACATCGTACTGACAATAATAAAGTCCAAACTTTCAGCTGATACTTGGGCCTTTGCCAATAACTGCTCAGCCACTTGAATGGCTAAATCGCTCGTGTTTTCCGTGGTCACCACTTGGCGTTGACGAATCCCTGTCCGTGTATAGATCCAATCATCGTTGGTCTCCATCATGGTACTTAATTCGTCATTCGTCACCAGGCGGCTAGGCACTTGACGCGCCGAGGCCACGATTTTTAAGTGTTCCATAACTCCCCTTTTTACTGCTTAATAACGTTTGCAAGATAGCTCACCAAATTATGAATGGCACGCTTTACCGTATCCATCTCACTGGGTTGCATATCTTTTAGCAAATTGTGTGCCAAGTCACGATGGAACCCTTGGTGGGCACGATACACAACCCGCCCTTTATGGGTCAGCCCAAGGCGAACCACCCGTCGATCTTTATTAGAACGACGACGCTCGACATATCCTTTTTCAACGAGCTTATCAATGGCAGTTGTCATCGCGCTCGGTGTTAAGTGGATCATCTTCGCGACTTGTGAAGCGCTTTTTTCAGAATACATCGATATCGCATCGATTGTATGCATATCTTTTAACGTAATATCTGAAAAATCACTTTGCTTTAACGCGGCTTCTTCAATCCACATCACATTATTAAACACATCGACGAGTTCACTATTTAATTCTTCAAATTCTAATGTAACGGCTTCATTCATCTTTTTCATCTGGCGAAACAACAAACATCAATTCGGCAGAGGTTGCTGTCTTCCCATCAACTTTAGCTTCAACCAATACGCTACCCATGTTGGCGCGTAACTTACCAAATGTCACATGTAACTTCAACACATCACCTGGCACAACCATCTTTTTAAACTTGGCATCATCGATACCCGTCATGTAGGCTGTCTTCCCCTTAAATTGTGGGGATGACAAAATTAAGATTGAGGCCGCTTGGGCGAGTGATTCAATAATCAAGACACCTGGCATCACGGGATTACCAGGGAAATGTCCTTGGAAAAACTGTTCATTAATTGTCACATTTTTAACAGCGACAATCGATTCATCTGGCACCATTTCTTCAACGTAATCCATATACAAGATTGGATAACGATTCGGAATCAGTGCCATAATTTCGGTTGTTGTGAGAACTGGCATAAGTCTTCAGTGCGCTTTCAGTCAGTTGCCCGTATCGCTTGATTGCAATAACGGCCTCACTTGAGCGCTTTTCCTTTCGTCTAATACTTCGACTATCGAAATATCTAATATTGAAATTATCGCACGATTTATTTCGATAGTCAAACTAATTATTGAAAATAAAAAAAGACACGCCACTGCGTGCCTTAAAATTCAAGGATAACCAAGCGGTTTTGCCACTCTGTGATGAAATCATCACTTGCCCACTCATGAACACGTGCCGTGTTGTAACCAACAGCAGCATTATAATACGTATTATTGCCAACCTTCAACGGTGCTGGATGCACATGAAGATGCCCAGTAATCGTATTAATCGTATACGAGTGATCCAGTTTATCTCCGAGCGCTTGGCTCCCTAATAACGCATTTGCCATATCCAGCCGCGTATTGCCATAGGGAAAGCGTTTAATATAATCCGTTCGTGGCACAAAGTGTGACACCACTACGGTTTGCTTCCGATCTGCGGCATCAAATTGTGCTTGTAATTGCGCCATATTACGGTCAAAACGTTCCTGATCCGAGACTGGTTGTTGGATCCGACGGTCGAACCAGAAATTATTTTTAAACTGTAAAATCTGTTCTGTTGTATAATCTTGGCCCACAAAATCGTAATTATACCAACCATTATTACCAATTAAGCGCACATCCGGTGTCAAATCAATAAATTTATTATGGAAATATAGCGGATCTAAATCACTTTCCAATTCGTCATAAGTGACCCCGCGCCCCATGTCATGGTTACCCGCTAAAAATCGAATCTGGATTTTATCAGCCAAAGCGGCCTGCATGTCTCGTGCAAAAGCTAATGATTGTTCAAAATCATTAAACAAGTCTCCGGCAATCACATACAATGTGACATTTTGGTTCAATAAATAAAGTGCCTGCACATGCATGGCCCGTTGAACATCTATTTTATTCAAATCAAAATGATTGTCAGATGAAAATGCAACCTTCACACGCGAATCCTCTTTCAAATTACTGAATAAAGTATAGCACAAATCCGTTGAAAAGGCTGTTAGAACGCAAAAAACCTGCCGAAGCAGGTTTGAAAATTGCGATTTATCTTACAAAGTTGCGAAGTACAACAATGTACGGATCATGTTTGAAGTGAAACCGTATTCGTTATCGTACCATGCAGCAACCTTAACAAGTTGTGCACCGTCACCTG
>ERZ507021.373-NODE-373-length-13180-cov-5.63909_pt1 | contig 13180 bp, 10 predicted proteins | sample MGYA00512877_ERZ507021 | MGnify/ENA metagenome assembly ERZ507021 | reverse complement strand
CCGATCTGATCAAAATTTGATGAAGAATTAGATAAACTGCATAACCAATTCTATGCAATGGGAATTGAAGCTATCGGACAAATCAAAAAAACAGTTCGTGCTTTTGTCAGTCATGATCGAGAGTTAGCTAAAGAAGTGATAGAAGATGATGTAACGCTTAACAACTTTGAAACGAAGTTAGAGAAAAAATCATTGGAAATTATTGCACTCCAGCAGCCTGTATCACAAGACTTACGCACCGTTATTACCGTTTTAAAAGCTACTAGTGATGTTGAGCGTATGGGAGACCATGCAGCAGCAGTTGCAAAAGCAACCATCCGTATGAAGGGCGAGGAAAGAATCCCAGCAGTAGAACTAGAAATCAATAATATGGGAAAAGCAGTTAAAAACATGCTTGAAGAAGCCTTAACAGCTTATATCAATGGTGATGATGAAAAAGCTTACGAAGTAGCAGCAATGGATGAAATAGTTGATGATTACTTCCGTGATATCCAAAAAATGGTAGTTGAAACAATTCAAAAGCATCCTGACGTAGCATTTGCCGCCAAAGAATACTTCCAAGTATTGATGCACTTGGAGCGAATTGGAGATTATGGCAAAAATATCTGTGAATGGATTGTTTATTTAAAAACTGGAAAAATTATCGAGTTATGATATAATTATTGCTTGTAGAGTGGTAATTGTAAGTATAGTTCGTGCGATAGAAAAGCTGTAACTATCTTGTTACAGCTTTTCTATCTTTTCTAGCCCATACAGGACTAGTAATGTTTCAAATGTTTCTGAATTAGTTAGGAGTTATATGAAAACTGTAGAACATTTTGTTACCAAATTTGTCCCTGAAAACTATAACCTTTTCTTGGATATTAATCGTCAAACTAAAACCTTTTCAGGTAACGTTGCTGTGTCTGGCGAAGCCTTAGATAACAATATCTCTTTTCACCAAAAAGGGTTAACCATTAAATCTGTCCTATTAGATAATCAACCATTAGATTTCCAATTAGATGAAGACAATGAAGCTATGCATATTCAATTGCATGAAACTGGTAGCATGGTATTAGTCTTTGAATTCAGCGGTCACATTACCGATAATATGACAGGTATGTATCCATCTTACTATACAGTTAATGGCATCAAAAAAGAGGTTATCTCCACACAATTTGAAAGCCATTTTGCTCGTGAAGTATTCCCAAGTATTGACGAACCAGAAGCAAAAGCAACCTTTGATTTGAGCCTAAAATTCGATCAAAAAGAAGGAGAGATTGCTCTTTCAAATATGCCGGAAATCAATGCTGAACAACGTCAAGAAACAGGTTTATGGACATTTGACACCACACCTAAAATGTCATCATATTTATTAGCTTTTGCCTTAGGGGAATTGCATGGTAAAACAACACATACCAAAAACGGCACTCTTGTTGGCTCATATGCTACAAAAGCCCATCAGTTAAATGAATTAGATTTTTCTTTAGATATCGCTGTGCGTGTTATTGAGTTTTATGAGGACTACTTTGGTGTACGTTATCCTATTCCTCAGTCACTCCATGTTGCTCTACCTGATTTTTCTGCTGGAGCTATGGAAAATTGGGGATTAGTAACATATCGTGAAGTCTATCTTTTAGTAGATGAGAACTCTAGTGTTTCCAGCCGTCAGCAAGTAGCATTAGTTGTAGCACATGAAATAGCTCACCAGTGGTTTGGTAACCTCGTTACTATGAAATGGTGGGATGATTTATGGTTAAATGAATCATTTGCTAATATGATGGAATATGTCTCAATTGATTATATTGAACCAAAACTTAATATATTTGAAGACTTTCAAACAGGTGGTCTACCATTAGCTCTTAAGCGTGATGCCACAGATGGCGTCCAATCTGTTCACGTTGAGGTCAATCATCCTGATGAAATTAACACACTTTTTGATCCAGCTATCGTTTATGCAAAAGGTAGCCGCCTCATGCACATGTTACGTCGCTGGTTAGGCGATACAGATTTTGCCGCAGGGCTAAAAATTTATTTTGAAAAACATCAATATCAAAATACCATTGGTCGTGACCTTTGGAATGCACTTTCTCAAGCCTCAGGAAAAGATGTTGCAGCTTTCATGGATTCTTGGTTAGAGCAACCAGGATACCCTGTGATGGCAGCTAAAATAGAAGAAGATGACCTCGTTTTAACTCAAAAACAATTCTTTATTGGTGAACACGAAGATAAGTCTCGCTTGTGGCAAATTCCTCTTAATAGTAATTGGGAAGGAATCCCAGAGATATTAACAGAGGAAACGGTAGTAATCCCCAATTTTAGTCAGTTAGCTGAAAAGAACAAAGAAAATGGTGCACTGCGTTTCAATACTGAAAATACTGCACATTACATTACTAACTATCAAGGTCAACTCTTAGAGCATATCATTTCTGATCTTCCTCTTATGGATAACATTTCTAAACTACAAATTGTACAAGAACGTCATTTACTTGCTGAAAGTGGTATGATTTCATACAGTAGTTTAATACCTTTAGTCTCTCTTTTGAGTCAAGAGACATCATATCTTGTTAACTCTGCTATTAAGAGTGTTATTGATGGTTTATCCTTATTCGTCCAGGAAGATAGCCAAGATGAATTCGACTTTAAAAAATTTGTTAATAAATTATCAGCATTTAATTTTAATAGACTTGGCTTTGAAAAAAGAGAAGGAGAAGGAGATGATAGCGAAATGGTCCGTCATCTATCCCTAAGCCTTGCTCTCTACTCAGATAATGAACATGCTATTGAAGAAGCTCACCATATTTTTAAAGCCCACGAAAATAATATCGCTGCTATACCAGCTGCAATTCGCCTGTTAGTTCTTACCAATGAAATGAAGCATTTCGAATCCAAAGAACTTAGCCACTTGTTATTAGAGACTTATAGTACTACTACCGATGGGAATTTCAAACGACAACTAGCGAGTGCTTTATCTCATACTACAGATAGCAAGACACTCAAGAAATTATTGTCAGATTGGAAAAATAAAGATATTGTGAAACCACAAGACTTAGCTATGAGTTGGTATGCTACTTTCCTTAAAAATTCTTTTACACAAGAAAGTGTCTGGGAGTGGGCCCAAGAAAACTGGGAATGGATCAAAGCAACTTTAGGTGGTGATATGAGTTTTGATAAATTTGTGATTTATCCCTCAAGTAGTTTCAAAACAGAAGAACGCCTTGAACAATATAAAAACTTTTTCGAGCCTCAATTAAGCGATATGGCGATTAGCCGTAATATTTCAATGGGAATTAAAGAAATTTCTGCTCGTGTCCTTTTAATCACGAAGCAAAAAGAAGAAGTTATCAATACTATCAAAAAATATATCTAATAAACTCAAATAGAGATTGATGGATTATTCAATCTCTATTTCTTTGTCTGTGTCATGAAATTAGTTGACATAAAACATACTTTATTTAGGATTTATTAAGCAAAGTTTGGTATTCTAATATTAATAGTTCAGATAAAATATGTACATCGAAAGGATATACTATGATAAAAATTTTATTAATTGAAGATGACTTGAGTCTTTCCAATTCCGTTTTTGATTTCCTTGATGACTTTGCCGATGTCATGCAAATTTTTGATGGAGAAGAGGGTCTTTACGAAGCCGAAAGTGGAGTCTATGATCTGATTCTTCTAGATCTCATGTTACCTGAAAAAAACGGCTTCCAAGTGTTGAAAGAGCTACGTGAAAAAGGTATTACAACCCCTGTATTAATAATGACCGCTAAAGAAAGCATTGATGATAAGGGACAAGGTTTCGACTTAGGTGCTGATGATTATCTAACAAAACCTTTTTACCTAGAAGAACTAAAAATGCGAATTCAGGCTCTTTTAAAGCGTTCTGGAAAATTTAATGATAACAGCCTAATTTATGGTGATATTCGCGTAGACATGTCTACTAACTCAACCTTTGTTAATCAAACAGAAGTTGAGCTCTTAGGTAAAGAGTTTGATCTTTTAGTCTATTTCCTTCAAAATCAAAATGTTATCTTACCGAAATCTCAAATCTTTGATCGTATTTGGGGATTTGATAGTGATACAACGATTTCAGTTGTAGAAGTCTATGTCTCTAAGGTTCGGAAAAAATTAAAAGGAACACTTTTTTCAGAAAACCTTCAAACTTTGCGTAGTGTAGGATATATTTTAAAGCATGTCGAAACCGATTAAGATAAGTAAATTCAAAAAAAATGTCTCAGATAGTCATTTTATCCATTTTTTCACAGTTTTTAGTGGTATTTTTCTGGTTATGACTGTTATCATCCTCCAAGTCATGCGCTATGGTGTTTATTCTTCTGTTGATAGTAGTTTAAAGTATATCAGTACCCATCCTAAAAATTACATCAATATGGTTATGTCACGTACTGCTGCCTACCTAGATAACTCCAATATCGCAAGTGTCAAGTTAAAACCCGGCGGTCAGACAGTAGCTAATACTGATATTCTTCTTTTTACATCAGAAGAAGAAGTCATTAACTATTTTGACGCATTTTCAAACTATCAGTTTTTAAAACCTAATAAAAAAAATCTAGGTGGCATTAGTGAATTAACTTTAACCAACATCTTTGGTCAAGATGAGACATATCATGCTGTCACCGTAAAAGTTAATAACCCTGCTTATCCTAATGTGACTTACATGACAGCTATTGTTAATATTGATCAATTAGTAAATGCTAAAGAACGCTATGAAAAAATTATTATATTTGTCATGACTACTTTTTGGATTATTTCAATTGGAGCAAGTATCTACTTAGCTAAATGGGCACAAAAACCGATTATAGAAAACTACGAAAGACAGAAGGCTTTTGTCGAAAATGCTAGCCACGAGCTGCGTACTCCTCTAGCTGTCTTACAAAATCGCCTAGAAACGCTATTCAGAAAACCGAATGCCACCATTTTAGAAAATAGTGAAAATATCGCTTCAAGTCTAGATGAAGTACGAAATATGCGTATTTTAACCACTAATCTTTTAAACTTAGCAAGGCGTGATGATGGAATCAAACCAGAATTAGCTGTTATTAAGCCTACACTTTTTGATAGTATCTTTGAGAATTATGATCTAATCGCCCAAGAGAATGGTAAAAATTTTACTGGACATAATATGATCCAAGATAGTTTCAAAACAGATAAGACACTGCTAAAACAACTCATGACTATTTTATTTGATAATGCTATAAAATATACTGACAATGATGGTAGCATTGACTTTACCATATCTGAAACTGATAAGTATCTCTTTTTAGAAATCGCTGATAATGGACCAGGAATTTCAGAGGAGGATAAAGTCAGAATTTTTGATCGTTTTTACCGTGTTGACAAAGCAAGAACACGACAACAAGGAGGGTTTGGCCTCGGCCTTTCTTTAGCTCAACAAATCGTTAACTCACTGCGAGGTAATATTACAGTAATTGATAATAAACCTAGAGGCAGTATTTTTAAGATAAAACTACCAAAAGTAAAAGGTTAGGCCATGTTAGTCCTAACCTTTTAAATTTTAAAGTGGTCTTGCATACTTGATATAGCAAGCTGATAGGAAATTTGGTATAATAAAAGCTATGGAAATTGAAAAAACAAATCGTATGAATGCCCTTTTTGAGTTTTATGCGGCATTATTAACAGATAAACAAATGAATTATATCGAGTTATACTACGCCGATGACTACAGCCTTGCTGAAATAGCTGAAGAATCCGGTGTTAGCCGACAAGCTGTCTATGATAATATCAAACGAACTGAAAAAATTCTTGAGGCGTACGAAATGAAACTACATATGTATTCAGATTATATTGTCCGTAGTCAAATTTTTGATGACATTCTAGAAAAATATACCGATGATGCCTTTTTACAAGAAAAAATTTCCATTCTAAGTAGCATTGATAATAGAGATTAAATGAGGAGAAATAATTTATGGCTTTCGAAAGTTTAACAGAGCGCCTGCAAGGAGTTTTTAAAAATATTCGTGGTAAGAAAAAGTTATCTGAAAAAGATGTGCAAGAAGTCACCAAGGAGATTCGTCTAGCTCTTTTAGAAGCTGACGTTGCTCTTCCAGTTGTTAAAACCTTTATTAAACATGTTCGTGAACGTGCTGTTGGACATGAAATCATTGATACACTAGATCCTACGCAACAAATTGTTAAGATTGTCAATGAAGAGCTAACAGATTTATTAGGGTCTGAGACCTCTGAAATTGAAAAATCCCCTAAAATTCCAACAATCATTATGATGGTTGGTCTACAAGGTGCTGGTAAAACAACTTTTGCCGGTAAGTTAGCAAACAAACTAATCAAAGAAGACAATGCTCGTCCTATGATGATAGCAGCTGATATTTATCGACCAGCTGCTATTGATCAGTTAAAAACCCTTGGTAGCCAAATTAATGTTCCTGTCTTTGATATGGGAACTAACCATTCAGCAGTTGAGATTGTCACTAAAGGTTTAGAACAGGCTCGTGAAAATCGTAATGACTATGTTCTTATTGATACAGCCGGACGCCTACAAATTGATGCAACTCTTATGCAGGAATTGCATGATGTCAAAGCCATAGCTCAACCTAATGAAATACTCCTTGTCGTTGACAGCATGATTGGACAAGAAGCTGCAAATGTCGCTGAAGAATTTAACCGTCAGCTCAGCATTAGTGGTGTTGTTCTGACAAAGATTGACGGTGATACACGCGGTGGTGCTGCCCTTTCAGTACGCGAAATTACTGGAAAACCAATTAAATTTACAGGGACAGGGGAAAAAATCACTGATATTGAAACTTTCCATCCCGATCGTATGGCAAGCCGTATATTGGGGATGGGAGACCTGCTAACACTTATTGAGCGCGCTAGTCAAGAATACGACGAAAAACGTTCAATGGAATTAGCGGAGAAAATGCGTGAAAACACCTTTGACTTCAACGATTTTATTGATCAATTAGATCAAGTTCAAAATATGGGGCCAATGGAAGATCTCCTTAAAATGCTTCCAGGAATGGCTAACAATCCAGCAATGAAAAACTTCAAAGTGGATGAAAACGAAATTGCTCGCAAAAGAGCCATTGTATCATCAATGACTCCAGAAGAGAGAGAAAATCCAAATCTCCTCAACCCAAGTCGTAGACGTCGTATTGCTGCTGGATCAGGTAATACTTTCGTTGATGTTAATAAATTCATTAAAGATTTTAACCAGGCAAAACAAATGATGCAAGGCGTGATGTCCGGTGATATGAATAAAATGATGAAAAAAATGGGAATTGATCCTAATAACCTCCCTAAAGATATGCCTGGAATGGACGGAATGGATATGTCTAATTTAGAAGGTATGATGGGGCAAAATGGCATGCCTGACTTATCTAGTTTAGGTGGCGATATGGACTTCAGCCAAATGTTTGGTGGTGGCTTAAAAGGAAAAGTAGGAGCCTTTGCAGCTAAACAATCAATGAAACGTATGGCTAATAAAATGAAGAAAGCTAAGAAGAAACGCAAATAAAAATGTCTATTTAAATAGACATTTTTATTTTTGTCTGCTATAATAGACAAAAAGGTGGTGATATTTATGTATTTAGCATTAATCGGTGATATCATTAATTCAAAACAGATACTTGAACGTGAAACTTTCCAACAGTCTTTTCAGCAACTAATGACCGAACTATCTGATGTATATGGTGAAGAGCTGATTTCTCCATTCACTATTACAGCTGGTGATGAATTTCAAGCTTTATTGAAACCATCAAAAAAGGTATTTCAAATTATTGACCATATTCAACTAGCTCTAAAACCTGTTAATGTAAGGTTTGGCCTCGGTACAGGAAACATTATAACATCCATCAATTCAAATGAAAGTATCGGCGCTGATGGTCCTGCCTACTGGCATGCTCGCTCAGCTATTAATCATATACATGATAAAAATGATTATGGAACAGTTCAAGTAGCTATTTGCCTTGATGATGAAGACCAAAACCTTGAATTAACACTAAATAGTCTCATTTCAGCTGGTGATTTTATCAAGTCAAAATGGACTACTAACCATTTTCAAATGCTTGAGCACTTAATACTTCAAGATAATTATCAAGAACAATTTCAACATCAAAAGTTAGCCCAACTGGAAAATATTGAACCTAGTGCGCTGACTAAACGCCTTAAAGCAAGCGGTCTGAAGATTTACTTAAGAACGAGAACACAGGCAGCCGATCTATTAGTTAAAAGTTGCACTCAAACTAAAGGGGGGGAGCTATGATTTCTGATTTTTTAAGGGATAATCCAATCCTAACTTTATTATTTTGCGCACATTTTTTAGCTGACTTTCAGTGGCAAAGTCAATCCTTAGCAGATAGTAAATCACATAGTTGGAGGGGACTCTGGAGACATCTCTTGATTGTTTTCCTCCCCCTAGCAGCTTTAATGATATTGATACCAGAAACTACTTTATTAAATTTAAGCATATGGGGAAGCCATATTGTTATTGATAGTATAAAGAAATTGAGTTACCCGTGGGTAGAGGAAGGGCATTTCCAAAAAGCAGCTTTTATTATAGACCAACTAGCCCACTATACTTGCATTATCGTTTTTTACCATGCGCTTCCTACATATTTACCGCCTAATCATTGGCTTTTTCCTATCAAGCACTTTATTGTCATAGCTCTGGTTTTTATCATTATCACCAAACCCATTAATATTGTGTTTAAAATTTTCTTTAATAAATTTCAAGCTAAAGAATTATCATCATTATTAACACAAGAAAAAACAAAAATAATGAAAGAAAAATCTGAAGATCCTGAAGAAACAATTGAAGGAGCAGGAGCTATGATTGGTAATTTAGAGCGTCTAATTATGGCTATATTACTAATCTCAGGACAGTATGCTGCTATAGGTCTTGTTTTTACTGCAAAATCCATTGCACGTTACGATAAAATTTCTAAAAGTCAGGTTTTTGCCGAATATTATTTAATTGGATCATTATTCTCAATTATAAGTGTTTTGATAACTCATTGGTTACTTTTGGTATAGAAAAGCGCTAGGAATATCCTAACGCTTTTCTTTTATTCTGTCTTATAAGCATAAGTAAAATCAACATTCAAACCAGTTGAATTTCTTACCAACCCTTTTAATTTAGAATTTTGGAGCCCTTTTTTCCCTAGGTAATAAACTGGGTTATAATATGATTGATCAAATAAAGCTTTTTCAGCAGTTTTGTAATCATTAGCGGCATCTCCTGGTTTCAAGGCGTCAGTAGTAATTGCCTTTTGATAGGCATTGTCATACTCTTTAGAAGAAAATTTACCATAATTATACGCAGAATTAGTCGTGAATAACCCATAGAAAGTTGATCCTTCTGGATAATCTCCTCCCCATGAGAAGAGCACGACATCAAAATTTTCATTTTTTGCATCTTCAAGGCGTTGCTTGAAAGTAACAAATTTTTCTTCAACAGTTAGACCAGGCAAAGCACTCTCCCATGTAGATTTCACATAGTCAACAGCATTTTTAGCTGCTGGAGAGTCCGAATCAGCTGTGATTGTTAACTTGAGAGATGACTGACCAACCTCAGCAAGACCTTCTTTAAAAAGTTTTTGAGCTTTACTTGTATTATACGTATAACCTGGGGCAGTATACTTGGAAAGATCCTCACCATTAGGTAATTTGGCTAATTTTTTAGGGACCAGAGATTCAGCAGGAGTTGAACCTGTATCAACTGCCGCTTTAACAACACCTTTACGATCAGTCGCTAAATTCAAAGCTTGCCTAATTTTCTGATTTGTCAATGCTTTAACCGAACCAGTTTGGTTATAAATAATATATGTAGTACGTGCATCAGACGCATCTACTACATCTTTATTATTTTTATTAGCTTGATAAATAGCAGAAGTTCCTGATATTTCAGCAAAATCAATCTGACCTTGCTTGTACATTTGAACTGCAGTATCTGGTTTTTTGATAGTTTGAACTATGACACTATTTGTTTTAACATGTTTAGAATCCCAATAATATTTATTTTTGACTAATTTAAATTTACCATTTGAACCATTCCAATCCTTAACAAGGTAAGGACCTGAGTAAATTTGATTTTTTGATGTTGTACCATAATCTTTACCAACTTTTTCAACATACGATTGTTTTTGAGGCATAAAATTAGAGAATGCTAAATAATATTTAAATTGAGGGCATGGACTTGTCAATTTAAAGGTCACTTGATTGCCTTTAGCTGTTACACCAAGTTTATTTAAATCTTTAATATCTCCAGAATTAATCTTATCAGCATTTAAAAGGTGCGATTCTGTCGCCAAGTAAGCATATTCAGATGCAGTTTTAGGATCAACTATTCTCCGCCATGTGTAAACAAAATCTTCAGCGCTTAGTTTGCTTCCATCTGACCATTTTAAATTATCACGAAGTGTAGCAGTATAAGTAAGACCATCAGAAGAAACAGATACTTTTTTAGCTAAATCGGGTTTTGGTTTGCCCTCTTTATCAATTCTAAGTAAATTGCTGCCTGAATTACCTATAGCTAAGTTTGAATAAGCATCTGTATTCTTTGAAATGTCCAATGTACTGATTTCAGTAGGAACATACCAATTAATAACTTTATTATCTCCAGAGTTCTTTGACTCATTACCACAGGCAACCAGGGTAACTGTGGTGGCTGTTAGAGTCGCCAAAGATATACCCAAAAACTTAAGTTTTTTTCTATTAAAACTAGACATAATACCAGTCCTCCTAAACCTTCTATAAAGATATAGGACATATTATATCATAAAATTTCAAGAAAGAAAGAAATATTTCAAATTTTCTGATTTTTATAAGGCGTAGTAGATCTAATATTGAGAAAACCAGTATATTTTAAAGTAGAATCTAACTTTGGTTATTAACTTGCAAATATAATTAAATAATTGAGTACCCTTTATTACTTTTTCAGATACCGATAAAATCGATGAAATTATGAATCAGTTTTCTCAAAGCACTCTGTCTTTACTATAACAAACATGTTAAACGATAATAAGTAATTAAGTAATACTGATCATCATAAAGAATGGATATTTGTTGTACTTACCGAATGAATTCCTGTTTTTAACTTTTCAACTTTCCGAAAAACTATAATTTTCTTGAAAGTTATGCTAGGGTATGATATACTTCTATTTATAGATATAACGGAGATTTTATTATGAAACGTGAATTACTACTCGAAAAAATCGATGAACTAAAAGAAATTATGCCTTGGTATGTTCTAGAATATTATCAATCAAAGCTTTCTGTTCCTTATAGTTTCACAACACTCTACGAATATTTAAAAGAATATAGACGTTTTTTTGAATGGTTATTGGATTCTGGTGTTGCTAATTGTCATCATATTGCAGAAATTGAGCTTTCAGTTTTAGAAAACCTTACTAAAAAAGATATGGAAGCTTTTATACTATATTTACGAGAACGCCCTTTATTAAATGCTAACACAAGGCAAAATGGGGTGTCTCAAACCACCATTAACAGAACTCTATCTGCCTTATCTAGTCTTTTCAAATACCTTACTGAAGAGGTTGAGAATGCTGACGGGGAGCCTTACTTTTATCGCAATGTCATGAAAAAACTCTCAACCAAAAAGAAAAAGGAAACTTTAGCTTCTCGGGCAGAAAATATTAAACAAAAGTTATTTTTGGGCAATGAAACGATAGAATTCTTAGAGTATATAGATTGTGAATACCAAAACAAACTTTCCAAACGTGCTTTAGCTTTTTTCAACAAAAATAAAGAGAGAGATTTAGCTATTATTGCTTTGCTACTAGCTTCAGGAGTGCGTCTATCTGAGGCAGTAAACTTAGATTTAAAGGATATTAACCTTAATGTAATGGTTATTGATGTCACACGAAAAGGAGGGAAACGGGACTCTGTCAATGTAGCTAGCTTTGCGAAACCCTATCTTGCTAATTATTTAGACATCCGTAAAAATAGATACAAAGCAGAAAATCAGGACATTGCTCTATTTTTATCAGAATACCGTGGGGTGCCAAATCGTATTGATGCTTCAAGTGTAGAGAAAATGGTTGCTAAGTATTCCCAGGATTTTAAGGTTCGTGTAACACCTCATAAACTAAGGCATACTCTTGCTACTAGGCTATATGATGCTACAAAATCTCAAGTATTAGTTAGCCACCAACTAGGTCATGCTTCCACTCAAGTTACTGACCTATATACCCATATTGTTAACGATGAACAAAAGAACGCTTTAGACAAACTATAGTAACATAAATAAAGTTATGTAAATATTTTACATAACTTTATTTATGTATAAAAACAGCAGTCCCATAATTAATTTTGCTATCCACCGAAATGGACAAATTCAGACTAGATAAGACTTCTTTTGTCATATATAACCCCATGCCTGTTGCCTTTTGGTGCTCATGACCGTTGTAACCCGTAAAGCCATCTTCAAAAAGTCTAGGGATATCTTCTTCGAGTATGCCGATACCGTAGTCTTGTATTCTAATACTCTCTTCTCCTATGCTTATTATTATCTTTGACTCAGGATTAGAATATTTTATGGCATTATCTAGCACCTGTGAAAGAGCAAAAGTTAACCACTTTTTGTCTGTTTTCCAGATATTATCGCCTTCAATTATGATAGATAAGCTTTTGGATAGACAAATGACCTTATACGATTTTATAATTTCTACTACTACTTCTCTAAGGCTAACAGCTTCAAAACGAAAATCGTCACGATATTGTCTAAATTTCAAAAATGCTAACAACGTTTCAAGATAATGTTGCAATTTCAATAATTGTTGTTCAACTTCCTTAGGATCGAGATGATTTGTCTGGGCCATTAATGAAATAGCTGCCAATGGAACTTTCATTTGGTGCGACCACATCTTTATCATAAGTGCAACATGATTGGTTTGTTCAATTGTTTCAGAAACTTTTTGCGCTTCTCTAGCTTCTAATTGTGTAATAATATTAAAATAAGCGTAATCACTCGGTTGAAGTTCGAAAGAGGGGTCCTGACTACTATTAAAATATTTGAGATGTAACATTTTTTTCCTGTAACGACTGTATTGCCAAATACTAATTCCTAGTAAAACAATAACATTTAAACCTAAGGAATTAAACAAATAGGGCATTGGTAAATGATATAGATAGAAACTAATAAAAAATAGGACAAACATCATGATAAGATCGGAAGAGCGTCGTG
>ERZ507021.368-NODE-368-length-13329-cov-6.96859_pt1 | contig 13329 bp, 9 predicted proteins | sample MGYA00512877_ERZ507021 | MGnify/ENA metagenome assembly ERZ507021 | reverse complement strand
TGCTCACCGGCGTTTTCCATTTGGTACCCATGATAGAGATACTCGTCAGCAGGCACGTACGATTATGTTGAAGGCGTTACGCCTGGCGCAGGATTTGGGGATTCGAACAATCCAACTGGCAGGCTATGACGTTTATTATGAGCCGCAGAATGAAGAAACTATCGCCTGGTTTGAAGATGCGATGGCCTGGACAGCTGAACAGGCCGCAGCGGCACAAGTTATGTGTGCTGTAGAGATCATGGATACGCCATTTATTAATTCTATTAGTAAATGGAAAGTCCTGGATACAAAAATTAATTCCCCTTGGTTTACCGTTTATCCGGATGTTGGCAATCTGACCGCATGGGGTAATGAACTGGAAAGTGAGCTGGTAAAGGGGATTGATCGAATTGCCGCAATCCATCTTAAAGATACGTACCCAGTAACGCCTGATTCTCCAGGGCAATTTCGTGACGTTCCTTTTGGTGAAGGGTGTGTAGATTTTATTAAATTATTTAAGATCCTGCGTAATCTTAATTATCGCGGAACGTTTCTGATAGAAATGTGGACAGAAAAAGCGACGGAACCTCTATTAGAAATTATTCATGCACGTCAATGGATTGAAGAGAAAATGCGCCTTGCCGGCTGGGATAATATTTAGAAACTAAGGAGGGATCATGGAGCGGTATTTTATTGGTGTCGATTTAGGTGGTACAGAAACCAAAGCGGGAATTTATACGGCAGAAGGACGTGAAATAGGTGTCTCTTCGCAGGCGTTACCTCTGTTAAGCCCATGTCCTGGTTTTTGCGAACGCGACATGGAGGCGTTATGGAAGGTAACGTGCCAGGTCATTTCACTGTCGATGTCAGATAACAATATTACTGCGAGTCAGATTGATGGCATCAGTTTTTCTGCTCATGGTAAAGGTTTGTACCTGCTCGACCGGCAAGGTAAGCCCTTACGACACGGCATTGTTTCCTCTGATTCTCGCGCACAACAACTGGTTGCAAGCTGGAAAGAACAAGGAATTGACCGCGAAAGTTATCACCGTAGTCTGCAACAGCTCTGGCCATCGCACCCTGTAGCACTATTGCATTGGTTGAAAAAACATGAGACTGACAATTATGGCCGCATCGGAACCATTTTGATGGTTCATGATTACATACGTTCACGGCTTACTGGCAAACTGGCTTGTGAAGAAACCAATATTTCAGGCAGTAATTTTTATAATCAATATACCAGTGCTTATGATGCTGAACTTTTTCGCCTATTTGAGATTAAGGAAGTTGCGGGTAAGGTTCCCGATATTATTGGCTCCGCTGATTTAGCTGGGTTTGTGACATCTGAAGCAGCCAGCCAATGTGGGCTTCTCGCCGGAACGCCTGTTTTTGGTGGTGTTTTTGATGTCGTTGGTGCGGCGCTCACTTCTGGCATCTATGACAGTACAACGTTAAGTGCGGTTGCTGGCACCTGGTCAATTGCAACGCGAATCTTTGATCGCATTATTCCTTCTGATTATCCCTATGTATGGGGGAAATTTAGCATTCCAGGTACATTTTTCGCCCATGAGGGAAGCCCTACATCAGCCAGTAATTTAACATGGTTCTTGCAGCAATTTTTACCGGGTCTTCCTGACAGTTATCGGGTGATTAATGAGTGGGTGGAACGAGGGTATGAGAAACAGAATGATATTCTCTTTTTCCCGTGGTTGTTTGGCTCGAATTACCATGAGGCATTAAGCGGGGGATTTTTGGGGCTGTGTGGGCATCATAAAAGAGAAGATTTGGTGTACGCTATTTATCAGGGCGTTGTCTTTTCTCATTTGTTGCATCAGGACCGTCTTATTGAGATTGATAAGTCATTGCAAACGATTCGTTTCTCTGGCGGGCCAACGCATTCCAGAATCTGGATGCAGATGTTTTGTGATGCCAGCAAAATGCCTCTTGAAATTGTCGATATTGAACAGTCAGGTTGTAGAGCGGCTGCAATGTGTGCGGCAGTAGGAGGAGGGGCTTATTCTGGATTCAAACAGGCCATGAAGGCTACGCAGCTCAACGTGATTCGTCTTGAACCGAATGTAGAAAAAGCACACATGCTCAGGCGACGGTTTGCTCGCTTTAAACAGGTAGCCAGTGCGCTGAGCTCCGTTGTTTGATGGAAAACAAAGCAGATCCTGGAGAGCCATAAAGTTCACGTTGGCTGTCGTTATTTTGAGTTGAGAAATGCCTGAAATAGTCTGTGACTTCAACGGTTAATGGGTTGCGGAAGGGAGGAACGGCTACCCTTACCGCAACTAATATTAATCGTATTTCTTCCTGCTTGTGTATCTTCTTTTCATCTCTCATTCCGAAAAATCCTTTTTAAATAAACCTATCGATACGTATTGAATTAAGTAAAATATGATTATCTTTTGTTGTTGTTATAACTCCTTTCCTTAAAGGAATTTGTTATGTGATTATTTAACACGTTGTTTTAACGATGGTAGTTAATAGTGTAGGTGAGATTTGAGGATATTTTTGTTCCTCGGTGGAAATTTTTATTTTTAATGTGATCACGGTTGAATAATCGCTCTTTCTCTCTTGTATGGTAGTAGGCGTAAAATTAAGTTTGAAGCGTCTATTTACAACACAGGAGATTGCAATAATGAAAATTATTGCTGCAGATGTTTTTGTTACTTGCCCAGGACGTAATTTCGTTACGCTTAAAATAACCACTGCAAGCGGACTTTGTGGATTGGGAGATGCCACATTAAATGGTCGCGAATTGTCGGTCGCTTCTTATCTGAAAGATCATCTTTGTCCACAATTAATTGGCCGCGATGCCAGTCGTATCGAAGATATCTGGCAATTCTTTTATAAAGGTGCTTACTGGCGACGTGGCCCCGTCACGATGTCGGCCATTTCTGCCATTGATATGGCGTTGTGGGATATCAAAGCCAAAGCGGCAAATATGCCATTGTATCAACTGCTTGGTGGGGCTTCTCGTGAAGGCGTGATGGTTTATTGCCACACCACCGGGCGCACGATTGATGAAGTCCTTGAAGACTATGCAAAGCACCAGCAGATGGGCTTTAAGGCGATTCGTGTGCAGTGCGGTGTACCGGGTATGCAAACCACTTATGGCCTGGCGAAGGGCAAAGGACTGGCGTATGAACCGGCAACCAAAGGCCTGTGGCCAGAAGAGCAGTTGTGGTCTTCAGAAAAGTATCTCGATTTTACGCCGAAGTTATTTGAAGCGGTGCGTAATAAGTTCGGTTTTAACGAACATCTGTTGCATGACATGCACCATCGCCTGACTCCTATCGAAGCGGCGCGCTTTGGGAAGAGCATTGAGGATTACCGCCTGTTCTGGATGGAAGATCCGACGCCTGCCGAGAACCAGGAATGTTTTCGTCTGATTCGCCAGCATACTGTGACGCCGATTGCGGTCGGTGAAGTGTTTAACAGTATCTGGGACTGCAAGCAGTTAATCGAAGAGCAGCTGATTGACTATATTCGCACGACGATTACCCATGCAGGCGGCATTACCGGGATGCGACGGATTGCCGATTTTGCATCGCTTTATCAGGTACGTACCGGTTCGCATGGCCCTTCAGATTTATCGCCTGTTTGTCATGCGGCGGCGCTGCATTTTGACCTCTGGGTGCCAAACTTTGGTGTTCAGGAGTACATGGGCTATTCCGAACAAATGCTTGAAGTCTTCCCGCACAGCTGGCGCTTCGATGAAGGTTATATGCACCCAGGCGATGAACCGGGGCTGGGTATTTCTTTCGATGAGAAACTGGCGGCGAAATATCCGTATGACCCGGCGTATCTCCCCGTCGCACGACTGGAAGATGGCACATTGTGGAACTGGTAATAACGGTTCGCTTAATTATTTTCTGAATAGTCAGCAAATCGATTAATTCCGCTCAAGGAGCTAAAAATGGACGTTGATGTGTCAACCAGTGTTGCGGGTAATAAACCGCAACGGATTCGTCGTATTCAGACAGTAACGCTGGTTTTATTATTTATGGCGGGGATCGTTAATTTCCTCGACCGTTCGTCATTGAGCGTGGCAGGCGAAGCGATTCGTGGCGAGTTAGGATTATCGGCGACAGAATTTGGCGTTTTGCTTTCTGCATTTTCTCTGTCTTATGGTTTTTCACAACTCCCTTCCGGTATTTTGCTAGACCGCTTTGGCCCACGAATAGTTTTAGGCGCAGGCTTAATATTCTGGTCATTAATGCAGGCATTAACAGGAATGGTTAATTCTTTTAGCCACTTTATTTTAATGCGTATCGGTCTGGGTATTGGCGAAGCGCCATTTATGCCTGCGGGAGTAAAGTCGATCACCGACTGGTATGCGCAAAAAGAACGCGGCACGGCGCTGGGGATTTTTAACTCATCTACCGTTATCGGTCAGGCTATTGCGCCTCCTGCTCTTGTATTGATGCAGCTGGCATGGGGCTGGCGGGCAATGTTCGTCATCATCGGCGTGGCGGGGATTCTGGTTGGGATCTGTTGGTACGCGTGGTATCGCAACCGGGCGCAGTTTGTCCTGACCGACGAAGAACGGACCTATCTCTCCGCGCCGGTTAAACCGCGTCCACAATTACAATTTAGCGAGTGGCTGGCGCTGTTTAAGCATCGGACAACCTGGGGGATGATTTTAGGTTTCTCTGGCGTCAATTATACCGGTTGGCTCTACATCGCGTGGTTACCCGGTTATTTACAAGCCGAGCAAGGCTTCAGTCTGGCGAAAACCGGTTGGGTGGCGGCGATTCCTTTCCTCGCGGCGGCGGTCGGGATGTGGGTTAACGGTATTGTTGTCGATCGGCTGGCGAAAAAAGGCTACGACCTGGCGAAGACGCGTAAAACGGCTATTGTCTGCGGTTTGATGATGTCGGCATTAGGCACGTTGCTGGTCGTGCAATCCTCCTCGCCAGCCCAGGCTGTAGCGTTTATCTCAATGGCGCTGTTCTGCGTGCATTTCGCGGGAACATCTGCATGGGGACTGGTGCAGGTGATGGTGTCAGAAACAAAAGTGGCTTCCATCGCCGGGATTCAAAACTTTGGCAGTTTTGTTTTTGCTTCCTTTGCTCCGATCGTAACCGGTTGGGTAGTGGATACCACGCACTCGTTTAATCTGGCGCTGGTTATCGCGGCCTGTGTGACGTTCACCGGGGCGCTGTGTTACTTCTTTATTGTCAAAGATCGGATTGAGTAACTGTTACTATCAGGCTTTCTTGCTGTGGGCCTGTAGAATAAAAAAAAGCGGATCCTGGAGATCCGCAAAAGTTCACGTTGGCTTTAGTTATTCGAGTTGAGAAACTCTTGAAACGGGCAGTGACTTCAAGGGTTAAAAGAGGTGCCGCTCCGTTTCTGTGAGCAATTATCAGTCAGAATGCTTGATAGGGATAATCGTTCATTGCTATTCTACCTATCGCCATGAACTATCGTGGCGATGGAGGATGGATAATGAATATTCGTGATCTTGAGTACCTGGTGGCATTGGCTGAACACCGCCATTTTCGGCGTGCGGCAGATTCCTGCCACGTTAGCCAGCCGACGCTTAGCGGGCAAATTCGTAAGCTGGAAGATGAGCTGGGCGTGATGTTGCTGGAGCGGACCAGCCGTAAAGTGTTATTCACCCAGGCGGGAATGCTGCTGGTGGATCAGGCGCGTACCGTGCTGCGTGAGGTGAAAGTCCTTAAAGAGATGGCAAGCCAGCAGGGTGAGACGATGTCCGGACCGCTGCATATTGGTTTGATTCCCACGGTTGGGCCTTACCTGTTACCGCATATTATCCCGATGCTGCACCAGACCTTTCCAAAGCTGGAAATGTATCTGCATGAAGCACAGACCCACCAGTTACTGGCGCAACTGGACAGCGGCAAACTCGATTGCGTGATCCTCGCGCTGGTGAAAGAGAGCGAAGCATTCATTGAAGTGCCGTTGTTTGATGAGCCAATGTTGCTGGCTATCTATGAAGATCACCCGTGGGCGAACCGCGAATGCGTACCGATGGCCGATCTGGCAGGGGAAAAACTGCTGATGCTGGAAGATGGTCACTGTTTGCGCGATCAGGCAATGGGGTTCTGCTTTGAAGCCGGGGCGGATGAAGATACACACTTCCGCGCGACCAGCCTGGAAACTCTGCGCAACATGGTGGCGGCAGGTAGCGGGATCACTTTACTGCCTGCACTGGCTGTGCCGCCGGAGCGCAAACGCGATGGGGTTGTTTATTTGCCGTGTATTAAGCCGGAACCACGCCGCACTATTGGCCTGGTTTATCGTCCGGGCTCACCGCTGCGCAGCCGCTATGAGCAGCTGGCAGAGGCCATCCGCGCAAGAATGGATGGCCATTTCGATAAAGTGTTAAAACAGGCGGTTTAAACCGTTTAACGCGGCTACCCGATAGGCTTCCGCCATCGTCGGGTAGTTAAAGGTGGTGTTGACGAAGTACTCAATAGTGTTGCCGCCACCTTTCTGTTCCATAATCGCCTGACCGATATGAATAATTTCGGCAGCGCGCTCGCCAAAGCAGTGAATGCCCAGAATCTCTTTTGTTTCCCGATGGAACAAAATTTTCAGCGTGCCCACGTTCATGCCGACGATTTGTGCGCGTGCCAGATGTTTGAACTGGGCGCGGCCCACTTCATATGGCACTTTCATCGCGGTCAGCTGCTGTTCGGTTTTGCCCACAGAGCTGATTTCCGGGATGGTGTAAATACCGGTAGGGATATCTTCAATCAGATGTGCGGTGGCTTCGCCTTTCACCAGCGCCTGCGCGGCAATGCGCCCCTGGTCATAGGCCGCCGACGCCAGGCTCGGATAACCAATCACGTCGCCCACCGCGTAAACGTGTGGCTGTGCGGTCTGATACATGCTGTTGACCTTCAGCTGTCCGCGACTGTCAGTTTCCAGCCCAATGTTCTGTAACGCCAGCGAATCGGTATTACCGGTACGACCGTTGGCATAGAGAAGACAGTCGGCTTTCAGCTTTTTGCCCGACTTCAGATGCATAATCACACCGTCGTCACAGCCTTCGATCTTTTCGTACTCTTCGTTGTGACGAATCACTACGCCACTGTTCCAGAAGTGATAGGAGAGAGAATCTGACATCTCCTGATCGAGAAACGCCAGCAGACGATCGCGGGTGTTGATCAGATCCACTTTTACATCCATACCGCGGAAGATCGACGCATATTCACAGCCGATCACTCCAGCACCATAGATAAGTACATGGCGCGGTTCGTGGTGCATGCTAAGAATTGAGTCGCTGTCGTAAATGCGTGGATGGGTGAAATCAACATCTGTTGGATGATAAGGGCGAGAACCACAGGCAATAACAAATTTTTCAGCGGTTAGTGTTTCGACGCTGCCGTCCGGGCAATCCAGCGCCAACGTATGCTCGTCAACAAAGCGAGCGTTCCCCTGCAATATTTCACAGTGATTACGTTCGTAAAATCCCTGACGCATGCGCGTTTGTTGATTAATCACGTTATCGGCATGGTTAAGGATATCGGCAAAAGAAGAGCGGAGCAGTCGCGAATGGTCGCTGTAAAGTGGGTTTTGATTGAATTCTATAATGCGGCTGACGGCGTGACGGAGAGCTTTCGACGGGATGGTGCCCCAGTGGGTGCAACCGCCGCCAACATTTTGATAACGCTCGATAACTGCGACGCGCGCACCTTGCTTAACCAGGCCCATTGCAGCGCCTTCGCCGCCGGGGCCGGAACCTATTACTATGGCATCGTAATCGTAGGAATGTGGCATGGTAGGGCTTACCTGTTCTTATACATAAAAGCAACAGAATGGTAACATTTTATCGCGGGTAAGCCAATTGATCCCCGTCATTTATCTGGCTATATCGTGAGCGGCCTTTGCTTTGTCTGTTTCTTACTTTTGCCTTGAACGTTTTATTGGATTTTTATCGCCAATACTCACCGTTTAAGCGGCAGGTTTCCGATGTTCGTAAAAGAACCAGCCAAAGAATTGCAGTAAATATGTTTTATTGCGTTACGGTTCATTCACAACACTGGAGCAATCCAGTATGTTCATTCTCTGGTATAGTGCCAGCAGTACTTTTGGCAAGGATTCAGACATCGTGATGGGCGTAAGAGCGCAACAAAAAGAAAAAACCCGCCGTTCGTTGGTGGAAGCCGCATTTAGCCAATTAAGTGCTGAACGCAGCTTCGCCAGCCTGAGTTTGCGTGAAGTGGCGCGTGAAGCGGGCATTGCTCCCACCTCTTTTTACCGGCATTTCCGCGACGTAGACGAACTGGGTCTGACCATGGTTGATGAGAGCGGTTTAATGCTACGCCAACTCATGCGCCAGGCGCGTCAGCGTATCGCCAAAGGCGGGAGTGTGATCCGCACCTCGGTCTCCACATTTATGGAGTTCATCGGTAATAATCCTAACGCCTTCCGGTTATTATTGCGGGAACGCTCCGGCACCTCCGCTGCGTTTCGTGCCGCCGTTGCGCGTGAAATTCAGCACTTCATTGCGGAACTTGCGGACTATCTGGAACTCGAAAACCATATGCCGCGTGCGTTTACTGAAGCGCAAGCCGAAGCCATGGTGACGATTGTCTTCAGTGCGGGGGCCGAGGCGTTGGACGTCGGCATCGAACAACGTCGGCAATTAGAAGAGCGACTGGTACTGCAACTGCGAATGATTTCGAAAGGGGCTTATTACTGGTATCGCCGTGAACAAGAGAAAACCGCAATTATTCCGGGAAATGTGAAGGACGAGTAATGAAACAAGCAAATCAAGATAGAGGTACGCTGCTGCTGGCGCTGGTGGCTGGCTTATCGATTAATGGTACTTTCGCAGCGCTGTTTAGCTCCATTGTGCCATTTTCTGTATTCCCGATTATTTCCCTGGTGCTGACGGTTTACTGCCTGCATCAACGTTATCTTAATCGCACTATGCCGGTAGGCTTGCCGGGTCTGGCAGCTGCCTGTTTTATTCTCGGCGTTCTGCTGTATAGCACTGTGGTTCGTGCGGAATATCCGGATATCGGTTCTAACTTCTTCCCGGCAGTACTGTCCGTCATTATGGTGTTCTGGATTGGCGCGAAGATGCGTAACCGTAAGCAGGAAGTTGCTGAGTAATCGGAATCATGCCGGATGCTGGCGCATCCGGCATGGGTTTTACTTCGCGGTCAGTAATACGCCGCACTCCATATGGTGCGTGTAGGGGAACTGATCAAATAGAGCCAGACGTTCAACCTTGTGCGTCTGGCTTAATGTTTCCAGATTCTTGCATAACGTTTCCGGATTGCAGGAGATATACAGAATACGTGGATACGCCTGCACCATTTTCTCGGTTTCACTGTCCAGACCGCTGCGCGGCGGGTCGACAAAAATGGTTTCGCATTGATAACTCTTTAAATCGATCCCTTGCAAGCGGTTAAACTCGCGCACACCCTTCATCGCCTGAGTAAATTCTTCTGCCGCCATACGAATAATTTGTACGTTATCAATATGGTTAGCGGCAATGTTGTATTGCGCGGCAGCGACTGAAGGCTTGGCGATTTCGGTGGCTAATACCCGATCAAAATTGCGCGCCAGTGCTAATGAAAAGTTACCGTTGCCGCAGTACAGCTCCAGTAAATCGCCTTTTGAGCCTTTGGTGACGTCCAGCGCCCATTCCAGCATCTGAATATTCATCGCCGCGTTCGGCTGGGTAAAGCTGTTTTCTACCTGACGGTAGATCATCTCTTTCCCTGCGACCGGCAGACGTTCGTCGATGTAATCCTGGTCCAGCGCGATTTTGGTTTTCGTTGCCCGACCAATCAGATGCACATTTAAATTTTGTGCGCGCAACGCATCGCGCAGAGCTTCCGCCTGCTGACGCCATTCGTCATCCAGCTTTTTATGGTACAGCAGGGAAACCACCGCCTGATTACTCAACGTAGTGAGGTAATCAATCTGGAATAGCTTGTGGCGCAGAACGGGATTATTACGCACACCCGTAATCATCGCCGTCATCAACTGGTTGATGAGTTCACTGGCAGCGGGGAAGCTATCTACACGGATGCGGCTTTTGGTTTGTTGATCGAAAATGATGTGGTACAGGTCATCGCCATCGTGCCAGATGCGGAACTCCGCACGCATCCGGTAATGACTGACCGGCGAGCGAAACACTTCCGGAACCAGGTCAGAAAACGGCGCCATCATACTTTGCAAACGTACCACTTTTTCGGCTAACTGCGCTTCATACTGTTCTGTTGGAAGGTGTTCGGGGGTCATGATGTATCCTGAAAATGAAATGTACGCGGCGATTGTAGGGATTGCTCATCAGATGTCCAGATCTTGATGTATTCCTATTTGTGAGCTACGTCTGGACAGCAACTTGTTACAACCTGTAGCATCCACTCGCCGGTCCTGTGAGTTAATAGGGAATCCAGTGCAAATCTGGAGCTGACGCGCAGCGGTAAGGAAAGGTGCGATGATTGCGTTATGCGGACACTGCCATCCGGTGGGAAGTCATCATCTCTTAGTATTTTATATACCCCTCCAAGCCCGAAGACCTGCCGGCTAACGTCGCATCTGGTTCTCATCATCGCGTAATATTGATGAAGCCTGCGGCATCCTTCTTCTATTGTGGATGCTTTACAATGATTAAAAAAGCTTCGCTGCTGACGGCGTGTTCCGTCACGGCATTTTCCGCTTGGGCACAGGATACCAGCCCGGATACTCTCGTCGTTACTGCTAACCGTTTTCAGCAACCGGTCAATACGGTTCTGGCTCCGACGGATATTGTCACGCGTGAGGATATCGAACGCTGGCAATCCAGAACTGTTCTGGATGTGATGCGCCGCTTGCCTGGCGTTGATGTCGCACAGAATGGTGGTATGGGGCAGAGTTCTTCTCTTTTTATCCGGGGAACTGAAGCGAAACACGTTCTGGTGTTAGTCGATGGCATTCCAGTAGCACGCCCTGGTATTTCGAATAACTCAGAGATTGACCAGATCCCGGTCTCGCTGGTCCAGCGTATCGAATATATCCGCGGTCCGCGCTCGGCAGTTTATGGCTCTGGCGCGATTGGTGGTGTTGTCAACATCATTACTATGACGAATGAAGAGCGTTCGCAGATTAATATCGGTATTGGTTCGAAAGGTTACCAGCAATACGATGGTACTTACCGTCAGCGTTTTGGTGACACGGTCGTGACTGCTGCAGGGGCTTATCAAACGACCAAAGGTTTCAACATCCAGCCATACTCAAGCTATAGCGGAGATAGCGATCGCGATGGTTATCGCAACAAGCTGTTCTGGGGCGGAATTGAGCACAAATTTAACGATCAGTTTGATGGTTACTTCCGTGGTTATGGTTATGCCAGTAATGCTGATTACGACCAGGGGAACTGGGGATATGATGGCGGCAATGACGAGCATCAAAATTATACGCAGTCGTGGGATACGGGGTTGCGTTTTAATTCGGGGATCTATTCTTCTCAGCTGGTTGCAAATTATCAGCGCATTAAGGACTACAACTACAGCAGTCAGGCTAGACGTTACGCGTCAGGTTATACTCTTGATGATATGGAGCAACGTTATATCCAGTGGGGTAACAATGTCATTGTTGGACATGGTGCTATCAGCGCAGGAGCGGACTGGAAACAGGAAAAACTGATGTCCTTCGGTGCTTATGGCACAGATAACTATAAGCGCAACAACACCGGGCTTTATCTGACCGGGCAGCAGCAAATTGACAACGTCACGCTGGAAGCCTCTGGTCGTGAGGATCACGATGGTCAGTTCGGCTGGCATGGTACTTGGCAAACGGCGGCAGGATGGCAGTTTGTTGATAATTACAAAGTAACGCTTTCCTATGGAACAGGTTTCCTGGCTCCTTCGCTTGGTCAACAATTTGGCGCAGAGCGATTCGGTATTGCTTCTAACCCTAATTTGAAGCCAGAAGAATCTAAGCAATGGGAGGCTGGATTAGAAGGCCTAACCGGTCCAGTTGACTGGCGCTTGTCGACCTATCACTACAAAATCCAGAATCTGATTGACTACAACAAAAATACCTATTTTAACGTCAAATCCGCGACAATTAAGGGCCTTGAATGGACGGGTAATCTCATAACTGGTCCAGTCGATCATCGTTTGACGTTGCAGTATGTTGACCCCCGCGATGATGAAACTGATCAGCAACTCTATCGTCGCGCAAAACAGCAGGTAAAATATGAGTTGAGCGGTGAGATTTATGAGCTTGGATGGGATGTTACGTATCAGTACATCGGTGAGCGATACGATTACGACTTTGACAATGCCCGTAGGGTGAAAATGGGGGGACTGAGTGTGTGGGATCTTGCGGTTGCGTATCCGGTCACCTCTCACCTGACAGTTCGTGGTAAAATAGCCAACCTGTTCGACAAAGATTATGAGACAGTCTATGGCTACCAAACTGCAGGACGGGAATACACCTTGTCTGGCAGCTACACCTTCTGAACCACGTCCCACCGTGCTGGTGTTTGACTCCGGCGTTGGTGGGTTGTCGGTCTATGACGAGATCCGGCATCTCTTACCGGATCTCCATTACATTTATGCTTTCGATAACGTCGCTTTCCCGTATGGCGAAAAAAGCGAAGAGTTTATTGTTGAGCGAGTGGTGGCAATTGTCACCGCAGTGCAAGAACGCTATCCCCTTGCGCTGGCAGTGGTCGCTTGCAACACCGCCAGTACCGTTTCACTTCCTGCATTACGCGAGAAGTTTGCGTTCCCGGTTGTCGGTGTCGTTCCGGCAATTAAGCCAGCGGCACGTCTGACAGCTAATGGCATTGTCGGATTACTGGCAACCCGCGGAACAGTTAAACGTTCTTATACTCATGAGCTGATCACGCGTTTCGCTAATGAATGCCAGATAGAAATGCTGGGCTCGGCAGAGATGGTTGAGTTGGCTGAAGCGAAGCTGCATGGCGAAGATGTTTCTCTGGATGCGCTAAAACGTATCTTGCGTCCGTGGTTAAGAATGAAAGAGCCGCCAGATACCGTTGTACTGGGGTGTACCCATTTCCCTCTACTACAAGAAGAACTGTTACAGGTACTGCCAGAGGGAACACGGCTGGTGGATTCAGGCGCTGCGATTGCTCGCCGAACGGCCTGGTTGTTAGAACATGAAGCCCCGGATGCAAAATCCGCCGATGCGAATATTGCCTTTTGCATGGACATGACGCCAGAAGCTGAACAGTTATTACCCGTTTTACAGCGTTACGGCTTCAAAACGCTCGAAAAACTGGCAGTTTCAGACTGATTTGGTTGAATGTTGCGCATTCGGAAAATTATTTTAAATTTCCTCTTGTCAGGCCGGAATAACTCCCTATAATGCGCCACCACTGACACGGAACAACGG
>ERZ507021.355-NODE-355-length-13792-cov-7.88251_pt1 | contig 13792 bp, 12 predicted proteins | sample MGYA00512877_ERZ507021 | MGnify/ENA metagenome assembly ERZ507021 | reverse complement strand
TCTTCCGATCTGTTGATGGAATACAGAGCGGTCATCACTAAAATTCCCGCCAACAGCACCGGCACCTTCCCCTTCGTATACAGCAAGCCGGTGGCTAATCCGGCCAGCATGCCGGCACCAAAGGCCAGTACCAGACTCAACAGGGGACTTACCCCGTGGGTGATGGCAGCCACACTCACCGCCGCTCCCAGCGGGAAACTGCCTTCGACGGTCATATCCGGGAAGTCCAGCACTCGGAAAGTCAGAAACAACCCGATGCCGAGAATGCCCCATAACAACCCTTGGCCAATGGCCGATACGATGATACTCATTTAATGACCTCCCCTTGCTTTTCTGCCTGCTTTAAAAGCTTATCCGGAATCTTCAAGCCGATTTTCTCAGCCTGTTTAACATTGATCACCAAGTCGCTCCGGGGGTGGGAATCAATCGGCGTCGTGGCCGTCTTGATCTCGCCTTTGAGCAGCTTGCCGGCCATCTTGCCCGCCCGTTCGCCTAAGTCGAATTGGCTCAGCGACATCGTCGCCACCCCGCCATCCTTAACCATGGTGTCCACGGTGGGGAAAATCGGGATATTCTTGGTGTTCGTGACATTCACCAGCGTCTGCATCGCGCTGGCCAGCGTGTTATCCGTCGGGACCCACACGGCCTGGACATTATTGGCCATTGTTTGCGCCACCTGGTTCACGTCATTGGTGGAGCTGACGTTGTATTTCTTCACCGACCAGCCGTATTTCTTAACGAACGGCTTCACGGCTTGGTCGAAGCGGCGGACATCCGCCTGAGCGGAATCGTCGCTGAGAGTCGAAATGACCCCAATCGATTTCAACTCCGGCATCAGTTGATGGATCAAGGCCAACTGCTTAGCCACCGGCGCGGGGTCCGACACACCGGTAATGTTGCCCCCGGGATGGGTCTCGCTTTTCACCAGCTTCGACCCCACCGGATCGGTGACGGCGCCCAGCACAATCGGCGTCTTCGTCGTGGTATTCGCTAGCGCCTGGGCACTGGGGGTGGCGATGCCGACCACGACGTCGCTGTTGGCCCGTTCCACCAAGGTCTGGCTCATCGTCTTCAAGTTGCTTTGGTCGTTCTCCGCGTTGCGGAAGACCACCTTCAGGTTTTTCCCCTGGATGTAGCCTTCATCCTTCAACCCGGCAATAATACCTTTATGAATTTGGTCCAGAGCTGGATGGCTCATCAGCTGCAGAATCCCCACGGTGGGAATCTTTGCTTTGCTCACCGTCGGTTTCTGGGTCATGAAGAAAGCCGCCCCAAGAAATACGATCAGCGCACTGATCATGGCAATCATGCGTTTCATAACAATCCTCCTCAATATAAAACGGCGAAGCCGCGTGGATGCGACTTCGCCGTTTAAGGGTCCCCGGAGAAAATAAAAAGCCGCATCGATGTATGTTGCGCATCCATGCGGCATCAGAAAGCAGCCCAGCATAGATACGTCCTGTATCTCCGACAGGACGTATCAGTGCGTCCTATCAATGCTGGCTTTGCCAAGATTGACTTACAAATTGTTGAACGTGGGCATTAATCATGCGGGCCACTCTCTTTCCGTTTTCTTATGTTTCTGAGTATGCCATGGCGAAACGTCTAAGTCAAGCATACTGATTAACTTTTTTTAGACCAGCTGATCCACTCGGCCAAGGTACTTGCCGATGTCGTCCGTGGCCTTATCCTGGGCGGCTTCAGCAGCGCGAAAAGCCGCCACGTCCACTGTCCGGTCGTCATGCATGCTGTCGATCATTGCTTGGCAGCCGGCGACAAAGGCCTTGAACGCGCCCAGCAGCAGGTGATGGTTGCCCATCAGCCGCGCCGGGACCGTACTCTTTTCTAACTGCGCCTGCAGGTCGCGATAGCCGTTAGTCCCTTTGGTGAAGTTCTCGATGATGCTGAAATACTTCTCCTCGGCGATTTTGTCGACGGCGTTCTCATCGATTGCATTTCTCACCAATTGATAATCCGGATCCATCTTTTCTTGGATCGATGTGATGCCATCCATCACATCATTGATGGTCTTTGCGTAATACAGGTACTTTTGCTGTGCTTTAACCAAAGTGTCGCACTCCTTCGTTATTCCTTGCCCATGCGGCGTTGCACGAACTTAATGATTTCAACGATCACTAACATCAGAACACCCGCAGAGAGAACTGTCAACCATTGATAGAGATCCAGTTCGCGGACGTGGAACAAGCCGTTGAAGCCGGGCACAACGATCGTCACCCCGACCAGCAGAGTGGAGACCAAGATAGCCCAGTTGAAGGCCTTGTTGCGGAAAAATCCGACCGTGAACAGGGACTGGTGAATCGACTTCACGTTGAAGGCGTGGAACAGTTGAATCAGTGCCAATGTCGCGTAAGCCATGGTCAAGGCATCGGCATGGATGTCGCCCTGGCTGGTGTGCACGGGGTGCAGAATACCGAAGAGGTATACCCCTAAGGTCAATGCCCCTTCCAGGATCCCTTGGTAAATCACGGAACTGGCGACACCGCCGGAGAAGAAATTGGAGTTTCGGCCCCGGGGTTTGCGCTTCATGATGCCTGGTTCCGTCGGTTCAACGCCCAACGCAATCGCCGGGAAAGTATCGGTAACCAAGTTGATCCACAGAAGCTGGACGGGTTTCAGGACGTCCCAGCCCATCATGGTCATGATGAACAGCGTCAAGACCTCGCCCAAGTTGGCAGACAGCAGGTACTGGATCGCCTTTTGAATATTGGCAAAGACCTTCCGGCCTTCTTCGACAGCGACCACAATCGTCGCAAAGTTATCATCGGCCAAGACCATATCGGAGGCCCCTTTTGAGACTTCCGTCCCGGTGATCCCCATACCGATCCCGATATCCGCCGACTTCAGCGCTGGCGCATCGTTGACACCGTCGCCGGTCATGGCGACGACTTTGCCCCTCTTTTGCCAAGCTTTCACGATGCGCACTTTATGTTCCGGCGATACCCGGGCATAAACAGAATACTTGCTCACGTTCTTTTCAAAATCCTGATCGCTCATGTCGTCCAATTGGGCACCAGTGAGCACGGCCGCGTCATCGCCGGGGGTAATGATCCCCAGCCGGCCGGCAATAGCCTCAGCGGTCACCTGGTGATCCCCAGTGATCATGATCGGCCGAATGCCGGCACTCTTCGCTTCGGCAACAGCCTGCGCCGCTTCCGGTCGTTCCGGATCGATCATACCGACTAACCCGGCAAAGATCAGATTGTTTTCGACGGTATCGGAATCTAAGGGATCGGGCAGCGCATCCACGAACTTATAAGCCATTCCCAAGACCCGCATGGCCTGTTTGGCCAAATCCATATTTTGATCCAAAATAGCTTGCTTGCGGGTGTCATCCAGCGGTTGAATGTCATCTTTACCCAATTCCACTTGAGTCGCCCGTTCCAGCAATTGGTCTGGGGCGCCTTTGACGGCCACGAGGAAACGGCCATCGGGCAGCTGATGCACGGTGGACATCAGTTTCCGGTCGGAATCAAACGGCACTTCACCCACCCGAGGCCAGCGCTTAAGCTGCTCGCGGACATCGAAGCCTTTATCCAGACCAAACTGCACCAGCGCTGTTTCAGTGGGATCGCCCAACATCTTGCCGTCGCCCTGAATCTTCGTATCGTTTGCCAGATTCATCATCAGCAAGGCGTCATCATCCAGCGGAATGTCTTCACTGGCCGGGTGCAGCTTGCCCCAGTAATACATTTGTTCCACGGTCATCTTGTTTTGGGTCAGCGTCCCGGTTTTATCAGAGGCGATAATATCGGTACTGCCTAAGGTTTCCACGGCCGGCAGTTTACGCACCAATGCATTCCGCTTGGCCATCTTCTGAGTCCCCAAGGCCAAGATGATCGTCACGATGGCTGGCAGCCCTTCCGGAATCGCCGCTACAGCCAAGGAAATGGAGATCAGCAGCATATCCAGCGGGGCCTCACCATGCAGGAAGTAGCCGACCAGGAACATCACGGCGGCAATGACCAAAATCAAGACCGTCAAAATCTTCCCGAGTTGGTTCAGGTTGGTTTGCAGCGGGGTCGTCGTTTCTTCGGCACTGTTGATCATGCCGGCGATTCGGCCGACTTCAGTGTTCATCCCGGTGCCGACGACGATCCCCTCGCCGCGGCCATAGGTCACGTTGGCGTTCATGAAGGCCATGTTGGTCCGATCGCCGATGCCGATGTCGTCACCTTCAAGGGTCGCGACGTCCTTGTCGACCGGGACAGATTCCCCGGTCAGCGCGGATTCTTCGATTTTCAAGGAAGCACTATCGGTCAGCCGCAGATCCGCCGGGACAATATCCCCGGCTTCCAGCAGGACCACGTCGCCGGGCACCAATTGCTCCGACTTGATCGTCAGCACTTGGCCGCCCCGGCGCACATGGGCGTCCGGCGTAGACATTTCCCGCAACGCATCAATGGCTTCTTCGGCCTTCGACTCCTGGATGACCCCCATAATGGCGTTGATCAGGACCACGGCCAGAATAATGGCCGCATCGGCCCATTCGTGACCGACGAACCCGGACACCAGCGCGGCGACCAGCAGGACAATGATCATGAAATCTTTGAATTGGTCAATAAACCGCATCAGGTTCGATTTACGCTTGCCCTCAGCCAGAGCGTTGGCCCCGTATTCCGCGAACCGCTTGTCCGCATCCTGGGGGGTCAACCCATCCAGCGACGTATCCAGCTCTTCGCGGACCGTGTCAATGGACTGGTTATAAAACTGTTCTTGAAGCTGCTGTTTCTTTGCTTCAGGTTCTGCCATGGACTATATTCCTCCTCAATTTGTTTGCCACCCGCGCTGAAAAAAAGAGAGACTTACGCGCGGGAATTCCTCGCACATAAGTCTCACAGTTTCAGACATGACCGGATTAATATCTTGCTGACGATCATGTCACGGCGGCTTGGCCGTTTGTTACTCCCTTATTGCTAAATTCAGTATACCGAAACCGTCCCACTGTGGCAACCATTAGTTTGTAAAATCAAACACAGTGTATGGGAGGCGGCGCTTGTGTTCCGTCTTGCGCCACCAATTCTCGATCCGTTCAGCGGCTCTGTCAGACACATCGCGGCCTTCCAAATAGTCGTCAATGTCGCTATACCGCACGCCCAGGGCCTTCTCATCCGGGAGCCCCGGTTTGTTGTCTTCCAGATCGGCTGTCGGGGTCTTTGTATACAGGTGAGCAGGTGCTCCCAAGGCTTCCAGTAATTGCTTGCCTTGCCGCTTATCCAGCCGGAACAGCGGGGTCACATCCGCCGCCCCATCACCATATTTGGTATAGAAGCCGGTGATGTTTTCCGCGGCATGGTCCGTACCCACGACGATGCCTTGGCGCGCACCGGCAATGGCGTATTGGGCGGTCATTCGCACCCGGGCTTTAATATTGCCCTTGTTGAAGTCCGAAATAGTCAGATCGTTTTGCGCGACCGCGGCCGTTAACGCGTCCACCGCTGGCTTAATATTCACCCGTACCGTCTCATCAGCCTGCATAAACTGGATCGCCGCCATGGCATCCTGTTCATCGGCCTGTTCGCCGTAGGGCAGCCGCACCGCGATAAACTTGTAGCTGTCGTCCTTGGTTTCCGTCCGCAGCTCGCGCACCGCCATCTCAGTCAACGTCCCGGCCAAGGTGGAATCTTGCCCGCCGGAAATGCCCAGTACATACGTCTTTAAGCCAGGGTTGCGCTTTAAGTAAGTTTTCAGAAAGTCCACCGACCGGCGAATTTCTTTTTCCGGATCAATTGTCGGCAGGGTATGTTCATAAGCAATAATTTCTTTTTGTAATGGACGCATGACACATCACTCCTCTTGGTTAGCCATATTCTTCACCGCGTCACGGACGGCGTGGATGTAATTCATCTTGTGATCCCACAGCCGCTGCGACAGATCCACCGGATACTGCTGGGGATTCAAATGTCGCCGGTATTCCGGCCACAGCGCCGCCAACTGCTTAGTCGCATAGGACCGCACCTCGTTCAGCGGCGGCAGCTGGTACACTTGATTGCCGGCGTGGTAGATTTCGTGCAACAGCGGCCGGGCGGTGAAATTTTTCACCGTCTTATTGATATAAGTATACTGCGGATGGAACATGTAGAGCTGATCGAGTTGACGGGGATCCTCTTGGAACAAGGTAATATAATCCCCCTCCGACTTCGCATCTTTATCATCATTGGTGATCCGCCAGACCTGCTTCTTGCCCGGCGTAGACACTTTCTCAGCATTACTGGACAGCTTGATCGTATCCTGCATCACCCCAGCGGCATCCTGAATCGACACCAGTTTGTACACGGCGCCCAGCGCGGGTTGATCATACGCTGTGATCAGTTTGGTGCCCACACCCCAGACGTCGATCTTGGCGTCCTGCATTTTCAAGTTAAGGATCGTATACTCATCTAAATCGTTGCTGGCATAAATTTTGGCGTTGGGAAAGCCGGCATCGTCAAGTTGCTGACGCACCCGTTTGGAAATGTAAGCCATGTCCCCCGAATCGATCCGTACGCCTTGAAAATTGATCTTGTCGCCCATTTCCTGGGCCACCCGAATCGCACTGGGAACACCGCTGCGCAGCGTATCATAGGTATCCACTAAGAAGACGCAGTCCCGGTGGGTCTCAGCATACGCCTTGAACGCTTGGTAATCATTACGGTACGTCTGGACCAGCGAATGAGCATGGGTGCCGCTAATGGGAATATCAAACAGCTTGCCCGCCCGGACATTGCTGGTGGCGTCGAATCCGGCGACATATGCCGCCCGGGCGCCCCAAATGGCCGCATCCAGTTCCTGCGCCCGGCGGGAGCCGAACTCCAGTAACGGGTCATCGCCCACCGCCGACCTGATCCGAGAGGCTTTCGTAGCGACCAGCGTCTGGTAATTGACAATATTCAGCAGCGCTGTTTCCACCAACTGACATTGGGCCAAGGGACCTTCGACTTGGAACAGCGGTTCGTCCGCAAAGACAACTTCCCCTTCCCGGGGCGCCCGAATCGTCAGTTTTAAATCCATCTGCTGCAAGTACGTCAAAAATGCTTCCGGATAGTCTTCGACTTTCCGCAGATAGGCAATATCGCTGTCGCTGAAATGCAGCGCGTTCAAGTAATTGACACTGCGTTCCAACCCGGCAAACACGGCATAGCCGCTGCCAAACGGGTTCTTGCGATAATACAACTCAAAGATGGCGTGACGCTGGTCAATGCCCTTTTCCCAGTACGTCAACATCATGTTGATCTCGTATAGGTCGGTATGCAGAGCCAAACTGTCATCGGGGTAATGATACATGGTATCCAAATTAATTAGTCCTCATTCTCGTTTTTTACAATAGCTTCCTGTTCTTCTTCACTCAGATCGGTCTTGATCTTTGTGGTGGAAATACCCTTGGTCCGCGGCAAGTAGATCACTTTGCAGTAAGGTTTCAGAAAATCAAACTTGCCCGCCCAGTCATCGCCCATGACGAAGACGTCAGCATGGTATTTCTGGACGTCACGAATCTTTTGATCCCAATCCGTCTCGGGAATCACTTTGTCCACGTAACGGATCGCCTCCAGAATGTACTTCCGGTGCTCATAGCTGTGGTAGGCTTCCTTATGCTTCACGGCGTTGAACTCATCGGTGGATAATCCCACGATCAGTTGATCGCCGAAGGCCGCCGCCCGCTCCAACAGCCGGATGTGGCCCCAGTGCAACAGATCGAACGTGCCGTAGGTAATTACGGTCGTCATAGTGCTCGCCCTCTCTTAATCCAATAATGGTATTATTCTACCACATGCAGACACAAACGCGCCGCAGACATCCATCTGCGGCGCGTTTCTAATTAAGCCTGGTTACGTTTGGGCTTGGCCCGGACACACTCGGCAACGGCCATGCCGCCGCCGCAGCCCACCGTAGCCCCAATCAGCAAGCCCATGAACACATCGTGCAAGACGATACCCATGGACAGACCAATCAGGACGCCGGCGATAATGCACACCGTCAGCCACCGTTGATAGCGGGTCGGCGGCGGGGCAGGGTCACCCTTATCTTGTCCAGTCATTAAAAATCTCCTCCTAAAGGATTCGACACAATGCAATCGGTTTCTACACTGTTAATGGTAGCAAACAACGCTGGCCGCCGTCAAATTAAAAAGGACCAGCCCACAGCCAGTCCTTCAATCTTAAGCTTATCGTTCCAAATAGAACTCGAACCGTTCACCCGCATACTGCGTCCGGACATATTCAAACGGCCGGCCGTCTTGCAGGAAGGTGATCTGGCGCATCTTCAGGATGGCCTCGCCGCGCTTGATGTCCAAGTACTCGGAAATCCGCTCAGACGCCGTCTCAGCAGAAACCGTCTGCTGGGCGCCGCCCAATTCATACCCGCCCTTGGTCTCCAGGGCGTGATAGAACGAATCGGTGACCTCCGCTTTGGTTAATCCTTGAACAATGTCAGCCGGGATCGACGCGACTTCGAAACTGATCGGCACACCATCGGCATACCGAATCCGTTCCATCCGCAACACTTCCGGAGCATCGCCCGCCAAGTGCAATTTCTCAATCTCACTCAAGGACGGGGTCGCAAAGTGGTAAGAAATCGTTTTGCTGGACGGCTTCTTGCCTTGCCGTTTCATGATATCGGTGAAACTGGTCACACCAGAAGCCACTTCCTGGACTTTCTGGTTGGCGACGTATGTGCCAGAGCCCACGCGCCGCTCAAGGATCCCCTCATCAACCAAAGTCTGGATGGCCTGACGCAGCGTCATCCGGCTGACGTCAAACTGCAACGCCAATTCCCGTTCAGCGGGAATCCGGTCGCCGACCTTCCACTTGCCTGCTTCGACGTCCCGTTTCAGTTGATTGTGGATCTGAATATAAACCGGTGATTCCATATGTTGATCTCCCCTACTTAACTATTCTCCGGCGCGAATTCACGGCCGTAGCTAAATGTTTTTTGTAATGTTAATGTCCGGTCAAATAAGTTCATATCGGCATCCTTGCCCGGGGTGATCGTTCCTTTGCTGTCGAGACCAAATTCAGTTGCCTGATTGACACTCGCCATCTGGACCGCATCGGCCAGGGAGACGCCCGTGAACTTCATGATATTGACAAATGCATCTTTAAATTGTAACACGCTCCCGGCCAAAGTGCCGTCGCTAAGTCTCGCTTGTTTGTCTTTAACAAAGACTTTTTGACCGCCCAGTTCGCTTTCGCCCTCAGGCATCCCTTTAGCCCGCATAGAATCAGTTACCAATTCGATGCGGTGGACGCCCTTTTGTTCCACTGCCAGCCGAATCATGTCCGGGACGATGTGGAAACCATCGCAGATCAATTCCGCGTACATGTTGTCTTCCAGCATGGCATGGCCGGTAACCCCGGGTTCGCGGTGCTTGAATTCCCGCTGGGCATTATACAAATGGGTCACATGGGTCGCCTTGCTGTGCAGCATCTGTTCCCGGGTCGCATTACTATGGCCGACGGAGGGGACGATACCATGGCTCAGGCAATAATCTTCAAATACCTGGGACCCCGGATCTTCCGGTGCGTAAGTAATTAGCTTAACGCGATTGCCGGATAATTCGTTCCATTGGGCGAGCAGCTTAACATCCGGATCTTTGATGTACTGCTCAGGCTGGGCGCCCTTGAAGGTGGGTGAAATGAATGGGCCTTCCAAGTGAACACCCTGAATGATTGGATTCTTCTCGGCCGCTTGGGCCACGCCTTGCATGGCATGGTCAATGTTAGCTGTGGATTGGGTCATCGTTGTGGCAAACAGGGTGGTGACGCCTTCATTCCGCATCATCTTAGTCGCCATCGTGCTGATTTGGTCCGGGTCACCATCCATGGCATCGAAGCCATAGCCGCCATGGCTGTGGACGTCAATGAAGCCGGGCACCAAGGTCTGGCCGGCAACGTCTTCGAGCTCATCCCCTGCTTGGGCATGGTAGTCGTCAACGGGGCCGACCGCCAGGATATGGTCGTCGAAACGAACGTAGCCGTCTGGAATGACCTCGTCGCCCGTGTAGATCACAGCATGTTTCAAAACTTTTGCAGACATCAAGAATTTCCCCTTTTATGGATTAATAATGGTGGTTTGTCGTTCTTTCTCATCTTAACTGGTATAGACCAAAAAGACAAGCAAACACACTAGTCTTTCTTGCTGTCTTTCTCGATCGTGGCGGTCACGGCATCGGTGAGGCCGGCGAAGAAGCCGCTGGACTGTAAGGCCACCATGCCGCGGACGGTGCTGCCGCCGGGAGAAGAAACACTGTCCGCCAGATCCCAGGGGTTAGCCCCTGTTGTCAGGACCTGATCCGCGCTGCCCTTAAAGGCCTGGGCGGCAATCTTGCGTGCGTCGGTCATGGGGATGCCATACTGCACTCCCAGCCGGGCCATCATGTCAATGGCCACAAAGATGAAGGCCGGTGATGACCCCGCTAGGCCGACGAACGCGCCAAACAGATTTTCGGCCAGTCGCATCATCTCACCGAGTCCCTTTTGCCAAGCTAAGACCGCTGTCAGATCGGCTTGGCCCACCGAGTCGCTCACCGCGTAGGCAGTCATCCCGCTGCCAGTAGCCACGTTCACGTTGGGCAGCAGCCGAACAATGGGCAGCGTCGGCGTCTGGGCGGCGTCCACCAACTCGGCAACTGTGACACTGCCCACGACAGAGACCAGAATCTGGCCGGCCCGCCAATGCCCGGCTAAACTGTTGAGGATGGGTTTCGCCGTGGCTGGCGGCGTGGCCAGCACGACGATATCCGCTGCCTGCACCACCGCGTCGTTGGTGGCGACACCATGAATGCCATACTGCTGAGCGACCTGCTCATAGTGGGCGGCATTGTGACTAGTGACATACAGGTCGCTTGCCGCAGCGCCTGCGTGCAATGTCCCGGCAATTTCAGCAGTTGCCATATGGCCACTGCCGATGAAACCAATTTTTACCACTGAATTTCCCACTTTCTAATTAATGCTTGCCAAACCAATCCATGATTCGTGTCATCCGGTCGATCCGCAGATTGGGGAAGCCGGACCGGGAGAGTTCATGATTCGATCCCGGATAGCGCACGAATTCCGTCTCCACATCGTGCAGTTTGAGGCTAGTGTAAAATTCTTCACCCTGACCGATTGGGCAGCGATGATCTTCTTCACTGTGCAGGATCAGGATCGGTGTCTTCGCCTTGTCGACATAAGCCAACGGGGAGAAAGCCCAGTACTTCTTCGGGTCAATCGGCGCATTCCATTCGCCCTGCAATTCCCAAGCGTTGAAGAAGTAGCCAATATCGCTGTTGCCGTACATGCTCACCCAGTTGGCGATGGAACGCATCGTCACCGCCGCAGCGAAGCGGTCAGTATGGGTCTCGACCCAGTTAGTCATGAACCCGCCATAACTGCCGCCGCAAACATACAGCTTCTTGGGATCGATCTGTTTGTCCCGTTTCAAGACATCATCCAAACCATTCATCAAGTCAGCGTAATCGCCCTGGCCATAAGCGCCGATAACACCGGCTGCGAAGTCTTCGCCATAGCTGAGACTACCCCGGGGATTGATTAAAATGACGCCATAGCCGGCACTGGTCAAGACCTGCATCTCATGGAAGAAGGTGTAGCCAAAGGCCGCTAAAGGGCCGCCATGGATGTAAAGGATCGCCGGATGCTTCTTTTCGGCCGCCTGCCCTACCAGCTTCATGTACCAGCCTTCAACAGTCAGATCATCGTCAGACTTAAAGGTAAAAGCCTCCGCGCCGCTGATCGTATGGTGATTTTCCCAACTGGTATTCGGGTTGTACAGATCTTTTTCGTCCTCGCTGATCAAGTCATAAACCGCCAAAACACTGGGCGTTTCAATATCTGAATAAGTAAAAACGACCGTATGCTGGTCCGGCCCGACAAAGTAATCCGTCACATGCCGATCACCGCCAACAGCTTCCCGCAGTTCACCATTCGTGGACGCTTCATACAATGCGATCCGCCCATGGCTGAAGCCAGGCGTTAAGAAGTAATCAGCGGTGATATATTGGGCCATGCGCTCGGATAATTTTTGCTGGGTATCCGCCACAATTTCGCCCGGCCCCTCTTCCAAGTGATGGTTCACTGCGGTATCAGTGAGCTTTTGCTCCTCAATGTCGTAGTACCAAATATGGTGTTCCGCCACATTGGGTGCATGGTTGTCCGTACCCCACAGCAGCAAGCCGGTGCCATCTTCACTGAACGCGGCACCGATAAATTCACCATGTTCCTGGGATTCAGTGATCCAGGTCAAATTGCGGGTCGCAATTTCGAATAAATAGGTTCCCGTGCGGAAATCCTTCGGGTTGAATGGATCTGGGCTAGCGCTCAAGGCCAGGAAACGGCCAGACGGATCCACGGCATCCAAACCGAAATCATCCGGCCGGCTCAGCAATTCTTTAGGCATCTTGCCGGTGATCGCCAAATATTGCAAATGATGGGTGCCGTCTTCCCGCAGCACACCCTCACCATTCATTTGGAACGGCAGCCGGGTAATTACCTTCGGCTGGAGCAGCTTGGTCGCCTTCTTTTGCGGATAACTCGTGTTCGTGAAATACACGCCTGCACTATCTGCACGCCACTGGGCACTATCTACACCGTCGGGCAACGCCGTCAAAGCATACGGCGACCCACCGGTAAGCGGCTGAATATAGATCTGAACGTGCTTCTTAGCATCCTGCGCTAAGTACAACAACGCACTGCCATCCGGCGCCAGGGCATACTGGCGGATACTTTGATTCGGCAACCCATACCGCACCTGCCGCCGGGTCCGCAGATCCAGCCCCTTCAATTCGGCAATATACGTATTGGTCTCTTCATCCACCCGATTTTCCAGGAAGAAAACCGTCTGGCCCGCCATACTCGGTTGGGATAGGGTCTTGATGGCAAATAAGTCTTTTGTTTGAACAGGTTCAGCCACATGCACCACTCCATTTCTCTGATATGTTTCCATTCTATCATTATTGGTCCAGGTTGACCGAAAAAACGCCCGCCAGTGAAGGCGAGCGTTCCGATCAAACAGTCGAGAGAATCTTGCGGGTGAGGAAAAAGGCTGCTGGTTTTACAATCAGACCACGAATGATGAATGCAATGATCAGACTGCGCACCCAGACCCACAAGAGGATTTCCCAATCAATATGCAGAAATGCCCCGCCAATGAGAAGGCCGTAAGTTGACATGCTCAGACACATAACCACCAGCATCACCCGTCCCCGGACCCCCAGCGTGCGCGCGGCGATCGCTGCCGGATCGGTCAAGCGGCGCGTGGACCGACGAATAAAATATTCAGTGATGCGATAGGCCACGAACCAATTATAGAGAAAAGCCGCCAAGACCGTCGGCAGCCACCAAATCAGCCAATTCTGGAAAGTGACTGCTCGCCAGCCAGTCGCCAGCAGGTTACCGATCAAACTCATGATGGTGGCCATACCAAAACAGATCAGGGCGGTGACCACAAATCGTTGTTTCGTTGGCATTGTGCTGCCTTCTCTCTGTATTTGTGGTCAGTATACCGCCAACTGGTAAGGAGTCAACGAAAGTCGCTCGCTATTAAACGAGCTCCGGCTGGCAAACCCCCGTGATCTAAAAATACCAGCTGATAAATCCTAAGTACAGGATTTATCAGCTGGTATTGATTAGCCCAGGGGTATTAACCGCCAGCCTGCGCTCTCTGCTTTCTATTGGGATAGCTGGATTCGAACCAGCGCATGACGGGATCAAAACCCGTTGCCTTACCGCTTGGCTATATCCCAATGAAATGGAGGAGAAAGGATTCGAACCTTTGAACCCGAAGGAGCGGATTTACAGTCCGC
>ERZ507021.353-NODE-353-length-13972-cov-49.9943_pt1 | contig 13972 bp, 10 predicted proteins | sample MGYA00512877_ERZ507021 | MGnify/ENA metagenome assembly ERZ507021 | reverse complement strand
GAGGTGGGACGACGAAATCGAATTCTAACGAATTACCGATTTCTGTCCCACTCTCCTAACTTCGACCTGTTACAAATCAACTAGGTCTCAGTCTCTTTTTTTATTTTTCAAGTCCATTCCTGCTGCTCCTAAGATCGCTCCTAGTAAAGCGAGTCCAAGTGCAGATTCCACTCCTGTTTCTGGGAGTTGCTTGTTAGAAGATACTGCTTCTGAACGAACCTCTTTTTCCACAGCTGCTGGAATTGGCGTTGGTGCATTTACTGGTGCTACTGGTTGATCTTTCGAGATCACTTGAGGTGTTGAATGATCTGGAACCACTTTGTTTACGAGCAAGTCTGATTTCACTGGTGCTTCTACGGAAGGGCTTGTTGGGATCACGACTTCTTTGATACCGACTTCAACAATTTCTGCAACCGGCTCTGTGGCAACTTCTGTAGCGATCACTTTTCGACTTTGATCAAGTGCCGAAACCTCTACATACTCAAGACCTTGCCCTTTAACTCCAGCCTGGATCACTCTGCGTTCTCCTTTAGCGAGATCTGGATTGGTCCGTTCCACAAGGTCAAAATCAAGTTCTTTTTCTACGATTTCAAGACTTGGTTTGTCTTCCACTAGGGCTTTGACGTCATTTTCAGCCAAGCTACCCACTTGTGTAATTGGCTTAAGCCCCGTAAGGGCTTGGGTCAGAGCAGCCACTTCTTGATCCACCTGATCTTGATGAGCACGGCTCACATTCCAATTCAAGCTATCTAAGACTTTCGCAAGGGCTGCGCGAGATTCTGGTGTGTAAATGGCTAGATCTGTTGGCACCGTAGCAACTGCTTTTCTAAGAGTAGTGAAGTCTGCCTTGAAATAGTCCTTGTTGTGGTTGGCAAAAGCTTCCATGACCTGGAAGACTTCTTCTTCCTTGTATTCATTGGCAGGTTCATCAGCCCAGATTCCCAACATACTTCCGGATGTCGGTAATTTGACATCAGGGTACTTGGTTGAAGCTAACTGTTCAAACGGAACAGTTTCTGTATTTTGAATAGCTTTTTCGAGCGGATAACTTTGATCACCTTTGTGCCCTAAAACATAGTACCAGTCTCCGTTGGTATTGAGGAATTTATAACCCTTATCTGCCAAATACTGTGGAGATGCGAGGTTATAGCCCCACCATCCTTTAGACCAGTATGAAATCAAGACGTCCTTGTCAAAAGCAACATCATCTTCATCTCCATAATAGAAGCCATCGTTAAAGGCCATTGGCTGCAAGCCTTTTTCACGCGCCATAGCTGCAAGACTATTGGAATACTCCGCAAATTTACCATAGAGATCATACCACTTGAGGTAGTACCAACCTTGCGCACTGGTAGCGTCATTGGCATATTCATCTGTTCCGTAGTTAAAGATCTTAGACTTGTCTTTGAAGTAGTCCATGTACTTGCCAATCAAGGCTTTAGTAAAGTTGACTGCTGCTTCATTGGTCAAATCCATGGTTGTTTTTGAAACCGTATCAAAGCTGGCTTGTGGATTTTCAATGCCCAATTTTTCCATGGCCACCAACAAAGCATCCATGTGTCCAGGACTATTGACTGCCGCAATCAAGCCGATTCCTTTCGCAGTCGCATAAGCGTGGAGTTCATCCATTTCCGCTTGGGTCAATGCTTGACCATTTGGATCATCGTAATAGGCCTTGGTGCCTTCTAAAATGGCCTTTTTCACATCATCACTAGCATAGGTTTTTCCATTGGCTTCCACCGTCATATCATCGAGGACGAAGCGCATACCATCGTTTCCGACCAGGAGGTGCAAGTCAGAATAACCCAGCTCACTGGCCTTGTCGACGATCCGTTTCAACTGATCCAGTGAGAAGTATTTGCGGCCCGCATCGATCGAGATGACCTTCTTCATGGTAAGTTTTTCCGCTGCTTCTTTTGCAGCAACTTCTTTCGCGTAGCTTTCTGTATACACCAAAGCATCCTGAGCTACTTTGAGATGGTCGATCAAGGTTTTGGCCTCTGCTCGAGTCGTGTCTGCTCCTGCCCCTTCTAATGCTTTTTTAGCTGCCGTAAAGGCTACTAGAGATTCCGGTGTATAGTGATCCAAATCAGTTGGAGCTTCTGAAAGAGCTTTTTCGACCACTTCAGGATCTGCTACAAAGTAGTCCGCGTTCTTGTCCGCGAAAGCATGCATGAGCTTAAAGAGAAGGTCTTTTTTGTAGGTTGCAGATGGCGTATCTGCCCAGGCAGCTACCATGCCACCGACGAAAGGTACCTTAGCTCCATCATTTTTTTGAACCACATCAATCGCTGACTTGGAAATTCCTTCGAGACCTTGATCAAGATTGTACCAACCAGATCCAGCCTTGTCCCGTCCAAGCACATAATACCAAGCATCATTGGTATTAAGAATCTGATGACCTAGTTCAGACAAGAGTTTTGAAGAAGCGACATCATAGCCATTCCAGCCACCTGTCCAGTAGGACACAATGATATCCTTGTCAAAAGTACCATAGGAAGTATCGCCATTGTAGTAGATTCCATCATTGAAAGCCATTGGTTTCATCTTGTGTTTTTTCACAATAGCTGCTAGATCATTAGCATATTGGATGAATTTTTCATAGCCTTTTTCTGGATAGCCTTCACCTGGCCAATGCTTGCTGGCTTGGAGAACCTGCCAACCATGGGCATCTGTGGCATCGTTGGCATATTCATCCAAACCAATGTTAAAAATGTCTGCCTTGCCGCTGAAATAAGCCGCATACTTGTCTACCAAAGCCTTGGTAAAGTCTAAGGCTTTTTGGTTGTCCAAATCAACTGTTCGAGCTGATTTCTTTGTACCAAAATAATTAAAGTGAGGATTTTCGATCCCCAATTGTTCCATGGCTGTCAGAATCGCATCCATGTGACCTGGACTATTAATGGTTGGGATGACACCTACTTTCTTCGATTTGGCGTAGGCCAAAATATCATCCATTTGAGCCTGGGTCAAGGCTGTCCCGTTCGGATCATCGTAATAAGCTTTTGTCCCTTTTTCAACCGCATCTGTCACGGCTTGGCTAGAATAAGAAGTATCTCCCACTTTCAAAGACATATCATCCAGCACAAAGCGCAAGCCGTCATTTCCAACTAGAAGATGCAAGTCTGTATAGCCCGTCTTACTAGCTTCATCAATGATTTCCTTGATTTGCTCTGGTGAGAAGTACTTGCGACCGGCATCGATCGAAACAATCTTTTTCTTGGCTAATTTTTCTTCCTGATCAGGATCTTTAGCAGGCGTTTCCGTCGCTGGTTGAGCTGCCACATCCGACTCTGCGACAGAACTTGCTTCTTCGCGAATCAAACGGTCAAGATCTGATACCCGCAATTCACGATCAGGCAGTGTCGGTTGACTTTGATCGACGATTGGGGCAGGAGCCGTTGGTTTTTCTACTGTTGGCTGAGAAGCTTCCTCATTAAGGGAAATCGTCGACTCACCCTCGTTTGGCTGAGTTGGAACTGTCGTTGAAGGGCTGTCTGTAGCCGTTGGCGTATCAGCTGCTACAACATTCGCGCCAGCAAAAAATCCTATGAGCACCGAAGCAGCTCCTACTGCATACTTGCGAATCGCATAACGTGGTTGATCTGATTTCATCAGGACCTCCTAAATTGTCATTGTAATCGTTTTCTTAAATTTACCACGATATCTTAATAAATTCAATGAGGCTTCTCATTATTCTTTAATTAGGAGAGGAAGTTCTTGGATTCGATCCAAAATAAAACGAGCTCCTTACTCAAAAGGAAACTCGTTCATTCTTATAAATCATCTAAAGCATCTTTGACCTTGTCAAAGAACCCTTTTTTCTTTGGGTTGACCTTCAAATCACTTGCTTCCGCAAAGGCTTGAAGGGCTTCTTTTTGCTTGTCATTTAAACCAGTTGGGGTGACGACATTGACAGATACATATTGATCCCCCATAGCACCACCACGCAAGCTTGGAGCACCTTTTCCACGGAGGCGGAATTTCTTACCGGTTTGGGTTCCTTCAGGAATGACCAAATCGACATCTCCGTGAACAGTTGGCACATGGACCGTATCTCCAAGAGCTGCTTGAACAAAGTTCAAGTCTAACTTGTAGTAGATGGTTGAGCCATCTCGTTCGAAACGATCGCTCGGCTCAACATTGACAACAACATACAAGTCCCCGTATGGTCCACCGTTAAAGCCAGCTTCTCCTTGACCAGCTAAGCGGATTTGTTGACCCGTTTCAACTCCGGCAGGAATCTTGACATTCACGCTATGAGCTTGTTTTTCATGACCTGTTCCACGACAAGTCGTACATGGATCCTTGATTTCTTGACCACGACCATGACAGACATCACAGGTCACTTGACGGCGCATCATCCCAAGAGGGGTTTGCGTATCCACATTGATGACTCCAGAACCATGACAGCGTCCACAGGTCACCGGACTAGTGCCTGGCTTAGCTCCAGAACCATGACAGGTATGACAGCTAGCTTCCCGATGGTACTTGACTTCTTTTTCCGCACCAAAAATCGCTTCTTCAAACTTGAGATTGACGCGGTATTGGAGGTCATCCCCTTGACGAGGAGCATTCGGATTACGGCTTGCACCACCACCAAAGAAGCTAGAGAAGATGTCTTCAAAACCACCAAAACCAGCACCATCAAAGCCACCAAAACCACCTGCTCCGCCACCGAAGCCACCATTGGCACCCGCAGCACCATATTGGTCATAAGCAGCCCGTTTTTGCTCGTCACTCAAAGTCTCATAAGCTTCTTGAACTTCCTTGTACTTTTCCTCAGCACCAGGCTCCTTGTTGATATCTGGGTGATATTTTTTAGATAATTTCCGATAGGCTTTCTTGATCTCATCCTGAGATGCATTCTTTGAAACGCCCAAACGGTCATAAAATTCTGTATTATTCATAATTTAATACCTTACTTTTTTACAATCTTTTAATATTATATTTTTGCAAATCAATCTTATGCCTTCCTTCAACAAAATTTCCTTCAGAATCTTGTCCAAAGAAAAGGTCATAGACTTCTTTTCCTGCACGTCGACGTTTACGAGGTTTTCCTTCAGAAATAATATCTTTTAAATCCTTACCTTGAATTTGAAATTTAATATCTTCACCATTAACATTAGTTATAAAAATTTGCTTATCTTCATCTTGTAACTTATCAATAGTATTTTTTCCGATAGTAAACCAAGTTGTCCAGTTCAAACCATCTTTTATGGCGTCATCTTCATAATTTTTACTATAGCGAATATTCTTAGTTGGGACACCAAGTTCTCTAGAAACTTTTGTTTTAACAACCTGTATTGGATTCTCTTGTTCATCTTCATTTTCAATGAGTGAACTACTGGAAGAATTAGAAGAAATATTTGAGGATTTTTCTTGTGATTCCGAATCTCTTTCTTCACTCTCTATACTCTCTTCGTCTGTACTAATTTTTTCTCTTATAAACCTATAATAAATGTTTAAAAATTTATCTCGTGGCTTCAATACTTCCTGCTTCTGAGTATACTGATTGTCCAAACTTATTAGAAAATCCTCTATCTCAATACCAATTTTTCGCACTTCTCCTTTATTTTTATATACTTCTAAAAGTTCATCTACATTCTGTAACAACTGCAACTTTTTATCATAATGTGAATCTTCAATCTCAGAATCCGATATTTTCTTATAATGAAACCAAGAATATACTGTAGGAATTCCAACTATCATCGCCACAAAAAACTCGGCTGAAAAAACTATCGACAGCATCTTAATATTTTCTGTTTGGAGACTATCAATACAAAAAGAACTAGCAACATATAGCGCTATGAAAACTAATTCAAAAAGTATGATTTTCCAATGACTTTTTAAAAAAAGAAAGATTCTTTTCATAATATTATTCTCTCTATTTTACCGAAAAACAGAGGCTGGGTTGCAACCTCTGGATTTCTTTTTATCATTTACTAGTTAGGCTGAATTGAGTTTCGGCTTAAAGGAATCCTCAAATCTCGGAAACTTTCTTTATTTCAGGAGGTTCCGCTAAAACAATCCACTGGATTGTTTTACTTCTCCGTAAACTCTCCGTCTACGACGTCATCGCCTGCGTTGCCTGTTGCTTGTGCGCCTTCTGCTCCTGCTTGAGCTTGTTGTGCTGCAGCGGCTTGTTCGTAGAGTTTAACAGCAAGTCCTTGAGCTTTTTCATTCAAAGCTTCAAGTTTTGCTTTCATTTCGTCCAAGTTGTTATCTTCTTGAGCTTTCTTAAGGTCATCAAGGGCAGCTTGTGCAGCATCGCGTTCTGCATCAAAGCCTTTGCCTTCAGTTTCTTTGATGGTCTTTTCAGTCGCAAAGATAGCTTGGTCTACTTCGTTACGAAGGTCTACTTCTTCTTTACGTTTCTTATCCGCTTCAGCGTTTGCTTCTGCATCTTTCATCATGCGGTCGATTTCTTCGTCTGTCAAACCTGAGTTTGATTGGATAACAATGGTTTGTTCTTTTTGAGTTCCAAGATCTTTCGCTTTAACAGATACGATACCATTCTTATCGATGTCAAATGTTACTTCGATTTGTGGGATACCACGAGGTGCAGCTGGGATATCAGTCAATTGGAAACGTCCAAGAGTCTTGTTATCTGCTGCCATTGGGCGTTCCCCTTGAAGAACGTGGATATCAACGGCTGGTTGGTTGTCTGCTGCAGTTGAGAAGACTTGTGATTTAGATGTTGGAATAGTTGTGTTACGGTCGATGAGTTTTGTGAAGACTCCACCCATTGTTTCGATACCAAGTGACAATGGTGTTACGTCAAGAAGGACAACGTCTTTCACATCACCAGTGATGACACCACCTTGGATCGCAGCACCCATGGCAACAACTTCATCAGGGTTCACTGATTTGTTTGGTTCTTTACCAGTTTCAGCTTTAACAGCTTCAACAACGGCAGGAATACGAGTTGAACCACCGACAAGGATAACTTCGTCGATATCTGACAAGCTCAAACCTGCATCTGAAAGGGCTTGACGAACTGGAGTTTTCGTACGTTCCACAAGGTCACGAGTCAAATCATCGAATTTCGCACGAGTCAAGGTCATTTCCAAGTGAAGAGGTCCAGCAGCTCCTGCAGTGATGAATGGCAAGCTGATTTGTGTTGAAGTGACACCAGAAAGGTCTTTCTTAGCTTTTTCAGCTGCATCTTTCAAACGTTGAAGAGCCATCTTGTCTGTTGACAAGTCGATTCCATTTTCTTTCTTAAATTCTTCAACCATGTGGTCGATGATTTTTTGATCAAAGTCATCACCACCGAGTTTGTTATCCCCTGCAGTTGCCAATACGTCAAAGACACCGTCACCAAGTTCAAGGATAGATACGTCGAATGTACCACCACCAAGGTCGAATACCAAGATTTTTTCTTCTTTATCAGTCTTATCCAAACCGTAAGCAAGGGCTGCTGCTGTTGGTTCGTTGACGATACGTTCTACTTCAAGACCAGCGATTTTACCAGCGTCTTTAGTTGCTTGACGTTGAGCATCGTTGAAGTAAGCTGGAACTGTGATAACTGCTTTAGTTACCTTTTCACCAAGATAATCTTCAGCGTAACCTTTCAAGTATTGAAGGATCATAGCTGAGATTTCTTGTGGTGTGTATTCTTTGCCGTTAGCAGAAACTTTTTCAGAAGTACCCATCTTAGATTTGATAGAGATGACTGTATCTGGATTTGTGACTGCTTGACGTTTTGCAGCATCACCAACGATGATTTCACCGTTTTTGAATGACACAACAGATGGAGTCGTGCGGTTTCCTTCTGGGTTTGCGATGATTTTGCTTTCAGTTCCTTCAAGAACTGCCACTGCTGAGTTTGTTGTACCTAAGTCAATACCGATAATTTTAGACATATGTTTTTCTCCTTAAATTTATCTTCTTTTTTTCTTTTTGATATTTTCCCTTAAGTGGCGGGAAATATCTTCCTTGCAAGCCTCCGGCTTGCGTCTTATCTTTCTTTCATAGTTTAGTGTCGTTTCGGACAAGGCAGACTAGTTATAAACCACTACCATGGCTGGGCGCAGGATGCGGTCATGGAGTTTGTAGCCTTTTTGGAAGACTTGTGCGATGGTGTCTGCTGGATGTTCATCATCTGCAGGCAAGGTTTGGATGGCCATGTGGTAGTTATGGTCAAAGGCTCCGTCCGCTGGAATTTCTTCAATTCCTTCTTCTTTCAGAGCATGTACCAAACTTTCTTGGACCATTTCCAAGCCCTTCTTCACATCATCTGTCAACCCTTCGACGGCAAGGGCACGTTCGAGGTTGTCCAGTGATGGTAAGATCGCTTTTGCCAAATCTTGGCTACGGTATTTTTGTAATTGTTGACGTTCTTCATTGGCACGGCGCTGAATGTTTTGCATTTCTGCATGAGCACGAAGGTATTTATTTTCAAATTCCTCGGCACGCGCTTGTGCTTCTTCTAACTCAGAAGGTTGGTTGCTTTCCTCTACAACTTCTTCAGTTGTTTGGGCAACTTCCTCTTCTTTCACGTCTTCTTTTTTGATATCTTCTGTCAAGGCATACACCCCTTTCATTTGGTCTTAATTTACTTCATAATGGTTGCTGTTGAGGTAACGGTAGTAATCCGTCAACTTCATGACCAGTACTCGGCCGATGACATTGACCAGGCTAATCACACGCCTGTAATCCATCTCTACGGGACCGATCACATGCATGAGGGCCATCCCACGATAAGGAACTAGGAACTTGTGGCTAATCACTGTCACATTCTTCAAGGCCTTCTCTTGGGATTCTGCAACCAGGATCTGGGTCATTTGGTCTTCTGGCATCCCCCCTCGCAACTCGAGAGCTACGTGTTGGGGATTATCTAAGAACTGATAGGTCTGAAGATCGGCGTAGGTTAGTGATGAAACCTTTCCTTCCACAAAAACCAGTTCTTGAAACAGTTGCGAGAAGACGTAATCAAAGAGATCCAGCACATTGTCTGTCGTCTTGAAATAGCGCTGTACAATCTGTGGAATCTCCGTCCGTAGGCGGTAGTGGATATCCAAGACTGTATTTCCAATGAAACGTTCTTGAACCAGCTGATGGAAGATCTCCAAGTCACTGGTTAAGAAATTCTTTGGAATGGCAAATTGTACAGTGACAGGCTTTGATTCATCCAAGGTCAGAACCGCTAAAGCATCGTGGTTGGATAAGGGAACAATCTCAAAACCAGTCAAGCGCTGACGTGTCGGTTCAACATCCTGAATCACTGCGGTGTAGCCAGTCATCTGGGCTAGTAACTTGGCCGTAGCATCCAAGATATCGTCTAACTTAAAGGCTTCGAAATCAAAGGCTTTCACCACCTGGTAGACATCTTGCTCATCAATCAACTCTAGATCAAGCGAGTTCTGAACAAAATATTGAAAACCAGCTCGACTAGGCATGCGGCCACTCGAAGTGTGGGCCTTTTCAAGTAAGCCTTGTTTTTCGAGGGCAGCCATGTCGTTTCGAATGGTCGCACTACTGGATTGAATGACATCTTGTAGCGCTTTTGAACCGACTGGTTCGTGGGTCTTGGTAAAGATATCGACAACAAGATTGAGAATCTCATTTTGACGTTCTGTAACCATGACCTCACCTCTCTTTCATTTTTTAGCACTCTAAACACTCAAGTGCTAAACTATGATTCTATTATACACCCATCCAAAAGAAAGTCAAGAGAAAAATCCAAAAAATTAGCACTCTTTTTTCAAGAGTGCTAAAAATCATTCTTAAGACCTAGAGAAGTGAATCTCCTCTTATTTGCCAGCTTTTTTCAATAGCTGAATATATTCTTCCAATACTAGCTGATGCTTGGCCATATACTGAGCATTTTCTACGCCAACATAACGGAAATGCCAATTCTCAAAATTCACACCCGTGATGTTGCTCTTCCCATCTGGGTAGCGAAGGACAAAGCCATATTGCGGTGCGATGGCAGCCAGCTGCATGCCCAACTCATCACTTTGGCCAGCTTCGACACTCATATCAATCGCAAGTCCCGTCTGGTGTTCACTAGCACCAGGGACCTGTACCTGAGTCTGCACCTGCTTTTCAGCTTCTTCATGCGAAAGACCACTAGCCTCTAGTTGCGCAACACGTTCATTATAGAGCTCTGTTTGTTCGGCCACACTTCGATAGCCTGATATCAAGGTTTCTTCTGGGGCAATTTTTCGAGCTGCTTCTAAGAATTGACGAGTTGGTTCTACAATCCGACTATCCACTTTGATAGCATCCACATCTGTCAATTGTGGGTTCAGCTCAGGCTTCACATTGTCACGATTGACCAAGATCAACTGCCAGTCTTTTGTCGAAACGGCTGGTAAATCTGATTTTTCTTCCTTTTTCTTAGAAGAAGAGGGAGTCGTTACAGCTGTTTTTTTAGCCTTCCAAAACTGAAGCCCTGAAAACAAGCTCGGCTTCGCTAAGTAAGCACCAATTCCCGATCCAAGGACCACAAGAAGAAAGAAACTCAATAGGTAAGGCCACCACTTCTTACGTTTTTTTCGTGCGCGTCTATACTTATTCGTCATGGCCACCCTCTAGAAGTTTTGCTCCAACCTTACGATAGGACATATCCCCAATCTTTTCAATATGAAAGGCACCATCTTCATAGGCCAAAACCGTCACGCTTCCGTTGTCCAAGACCAATTCTTCGACAGCCTTAGGATCGATGAGATAAATCAAGGTCGTAATCGTCATACCATGGCTGACCACAATAGCATTGCCACCGCCAGCTGCTTCTAGCTCTTTTGCGATGGCTTCAAAACCTTCTTTGATCCGACTACTCAAGGCTCCCCATGATTCAGCCCAACCAGTGGTATCCACTTCGACGATTCCTTCTGCTAACTCCATTAGGCTCAACTGATGGAAATCATCGACCTTAAAGACACGAGGTAAGACCCCCATAAAGAGATCACCATCATAAGCACCGTCAAAACTACCAAAACACCATTCACGGATCCGTTTGTCATAACGATAAGGGATTTTTCCTGTCAGACCAAGTTCTTGAAGAATAATTCCCATGGTTTGAATGGTGCGTCCAGAATCACTTGAAACAGCCTCTTCAAAAGAAAGCCCAGCTTCCTTGAGACCAAGTCCTAATTCTTGAATTCCACGCTCTCCTGCTTCTGTCAGCGGAGTGTCTGACCAGCCCTGTGCCCGCCCAATGGTATTAAACATGGTTTTTCCATGACGAGCAATATATAATCTGGTTTTTGTCATTGTATTACCTCCGTATGTATCTCTTTCATTATATCATTTTTTGCAAAAAGAAAGTAGGAAAGCTCTTACAAGTTTTAAGAAAAAGAAAAGGCCATGACCAAAGGGTCAGCCTTTCAGGACGGACTAGGATTCTTGCAAGCTTTCACCGACCTCACGGTAACTGCTATCTCCGAACCCCTTAACCGTCAATACTCCATCTTCATATTCTACAAGGGTAACACTACCATTTGAAAGAGGCAGATTGAGATTTGGTTTTCCTTCAACTAAGCAGACTAAGGTCTGAATGGTCCAACTATGGCTGACCACCAAGGCATTGCCTCCACCATTTTCTTCTACTTCTTTGGCAATAGCTTCAAAACCTTCTAGGATTCGGCTTTTCAAGACTTCCCATGGTTCAGCCCAATTTGCTGTGTCCACTTGGCAGATGCCATTGGCCAAGTCTTGCAAGGTCAAGGTCTTATAATCCTCCACATCTAGCACGCGCGGCACGACACCGTGAAAGAGCTCCCCACCGTAGGCACCATCAAAGCTACCAAAACACCACTCGCGGATCCGTTTGTCAAAGCGATAAGGAATCTTTTCTTTCAAGCCCAATTCATCGAGAATGATCCCCATGGTCTGAATGGCACGGCCTGAATCACTGGAATAAGCTCGAGTAAACTCCAAGCCAGACTCACGCAAGCCGATCCCTAGAGCCTGAATCCCTCGTTCTCCTTCTGCTGTCAAGGGCGTATCGGACCAGCCTTGAGCTCGGCCGATGGTATTAAACATGGTTCTCCCATGACGAATCACAAATAATCTTGTTTTAGCCATCTTGTCTCCTTTTGCAAGAAAAAAGTCTGGAGTTTCATCATCACAGACTTTTCTATTTTCTACTATTATACTAGATTTCTCTTAGTTTTTAAAGCTATGAACAGGAGCTGGAATCTGACCACCACGGGCAATGAAATCAGCTGACGAAGCCTTGTTGACCTTCATTACCGGAGCAGACCCAAGAAGTCCACCGAGCTCTAACATATCGCCTTCTTTTCCATAAGGAATAATCCGAACGGCTGTTGTCTTTTGGTTGATCACCCCGATAGCTGCTTCATCGGCAATCATGGCCGCAATGGTTGTATCTGGAGTATCAGCTGGGATGGCAATCATATCTAGACCGACGGAACAGATGGCTGTCATGGCTTCCAATTTTTCCAGGTTGATATGACCTGATTGGACCGCCGCAATCATCCCTTCATCTTCTGAGACCGGAATGAAGGCACCTGACAACCCACCGACTTGGTTACAAGCCATGATGCCACCTTTTTTCACTTGGTCATTGAGCAGAGCCAGCGCTGCGGTAGTTCCGTGGGTTCCTACCACTTCAAGCCCCATGGCTTCAAGGACACGGGCAACCGAGTCCCCAACAGCTGGTGTTGGTGCGAGAGACAAGTCGACAATTCCAAACTCTACTCCTAGGCGTTCACTAGCCATTTGACCGACTAATTGACCGACACGGGTAATCTTGAAAGCTGTCTTCTTGACTGTTTCAGCCAATACATCAAAGCTAGCTCCTGGAACTTTTTCGATCGCCCTTTGGACGACACCAGGTCCTGAAACCCCAACGTTGATGACAACATCCGCTTCACCGACACCGTGGAAGGCACCCGCCATAAAAGGATTATCTTCTACTGCATTGGCAAAAACTACGAGCTTACCAGGCCCCATTGGATCTGCTTGGGATGCTTCTTTAATGATACGGCCCATATCTCGGACAGCTGTCATATTGATCCCCGTCTTGGTCGATCCAATATTGACTGAAGAGCAGACAAAATCCGTCTCTGCAAGGGCGCGAGGAATGGAATTAATGAGGATTTCATCCCCTTTTTGGTAGCCTTTTTGAACAAGGGCTGAGAAACCACCGATAAAGTTGACCCCAACTTCTTTGGCCGCACGATCTAGTGCCTTGGCAAAGGGTACATAATCTGTCGCATTGGTTGCTGCCCCAATAATGGAAATTGGAGTGACTGAAACCCGTTTATTCACAATTGGAATGCCAAGTTCTGCCGCAATCTCATCCCCAACAGCCACTAAGTCCTTGGCCTTTGTCACAATCTTATTGTAGACTTTTTCTGCCGCCTTTTCGATATCTGGATCGATACAATCTAGAAGGGAGATCCCCATGGTGATGGTCCGAACATCGAAGTTCTGCTCCTCAATCATGGCAATGGTTTCTGTTACCTGTCTAATGTCCATAAATTCTCAACCCCTATCTTACAAATTGTGCATAGCATCAAAAATCGCTGCGCTTTGGATATTGATTTTCACATGCAGAGACTGACCGAATTCTTCCAACTCTGAACGAAGCTGTGTGAAATCTTTTTTCTCATCTGACGATACGACCGCCATCATGGTAAAGTATTCATCCAATACAGTTTGAGAGATATCATCGATATTGAGTCCTAATTCTGCTACTTTCGTTGCAACACCCGCTACGATTCCTTTTTGGTCTTTACCAACGACTGTAATAATTGCTTTCATTTCACTGCTCCATTCTATCTATTTGCTTCCATTGTAGCACAATCCCCTTAAAATCGCCCTTCTCAACTGGGAACGTTCGTATATTTTTATGTGTATAAAAAAATAAAGAGGCTGGGACAAAAGTCCTAGCCTCTCAATTATTTTTGGATTGTCGAGCAAGACGCAGTGGTTGAGTGGGCTCTACTACGCTGATTTCATCAGCTTTTACAGCCCTACTCAACTGTGCGGAGGT
>ERZ507021.343-NODE-343-length-15011-cov-16.1666_pt1 | contig 15011 bp, 10 predicted proteins | sample MGYA00512877_ERZ507021 | MGnify/ENA metagenome assembly ERZ507021 | reverse complement strand
TAGTGTGGGGTCTCCCCATGTGAGAGTAGGGAACCGCCAGGTTATTATTAAGTGAAGAAGCCACCCATTGGGTGGCTTTTTTGCGTTTGGACGAAAAGAAAATTCCGTTTGTATTTTATTCACCGGAAGGTAGATTGGATAACTGATCACTTCAATCCGGCAGAAAATACAAAGGAGCATCGTTATGGCTGATCCAACCTATGTCCCGCCTCAGGTGTGGGAATGGAAACAGAAAAACGGCGGAAAATTTGCCAATACCAACCGTCCTGTTGCCGGGGCGACACATGAAAAAGCCCTGTCTGTGGGTAAACACCCATTGCAGCTTTACTCGCTGGGAACACCTAACGGTCAGAAAGTCACTATCATGCTTGAAGAGCTGCTGGCTGCGGGGATCCGCGATGCGGAATATGATGCCTGGCTGATTGATATCGGCGAAGGTGACCAGTTTGGTTCCGGGTTTGTGGATATTAACCCGAACTCAAAAATCCCGGCATTGGTCGACAGAAGTGGCGCAGAACCGGTACGGATCTTCGAATCCGGCGCAATTCTGACCTATCTGGCAGAAAAATTCTCTTTGTTCCTGCCGGAAACACAACCTGAACGGGCAGAAACACTGTCATGGCTGTTCTGGCAGATGGGATCAGCACCATTTGTCGGCGGCGGGTTTGGCCATTTCTATGCGTATGCCCCAGAAAAATATGAATATCCGATTAACCGCTACGCGATGGAAACCAAACGGCAGCTGGATGTCCTGAACCGTCAGCTCAGTCAGCATGAATTTATTGCCGGTGATAACTACACTATTGCTGATATGGCTGCATGGCCATGGTACGGCGGGTTAGTGCTGGGTACACTGTATAATGCGGCGACATTCCTGTCTGTTAGCGAATATCCGCATGTGATCCGCTGGGCGAAGCAGATAGCCGCACGTCCGGCGGTTCAGCGCGGACGCCGGGTTAACCGCAGCGGCGGAGAGCCGTCAGACCGGTTTGTCCGCGAACGTCACAACGCATCAGATCTGGACTGATATTTCACGCATTCCCGGCAGAGAGTTTTCTGCCGGGAAACGTATCTGCATTATTAACGCGGTTCCGGTAATTTAAAGGCTGATACCATCTGCGAAAGCTGTTCGGCTTCTCTTCGCAGGATTTGCGTCCGTGAAGCAGCATCATCAATTAATGTGGCATTCTGCTGTACCGTGGTATCCATCTCTGAGACAGCCATCGTAACCTCGGCCAGCCCTTTGCTCTGCTCCTCACCGGCAACGCGGATATCACTCATCAGCTGTCTTACCTGCAACACATCCATCACCAGATCTGCCAGCGTTTCTCCGGCTTCATGCACCTGATTACTGCCGGTTTTGACATTCTGCACAGATTCATCAATCAGCGCCTTAATCTCCTGTGCTGCCTGTGCACTGCGCTGAGCCAGTGATCTGACTTCGGTTGCCACCACTGCAAAGCCCCGGCCGGAATCACCGGCACGCGCGGCCTCGACGGCGGCATTCAGTGCCAGAATATTGGTCTGGAATGCAATACTGTCGATCACTGACACGATTTCAACCATTCGTCCGGATGATGTACTGACGCTGTTCATTGTCGAAATCACATCACGCATCATATCCCCGCAGCGGCTTGCTGTTTGTGCGGTGGTTTCCGCCAGTTCATCGGCCTGATGGGTATTTTCACTGTTCTGACGCACCGTTGCGTTCAGTTCTTCCATCGCGGAAGCACTTTGCTCCAGCGCCGCTGCCTGCTGTGTGACCCGTGCGGATAACTCGTTATTATTATCAGCAAGATTAACGGTATTTCCGGCCACAACAGAACTGCTGCTGCGTACTGTGAGCAACATGGATGATATTTTATCGGCAAACAGATTAAATGCCTGTGAGATAGCGGATATTTCATCGGCACCGCGCACTTCCATCCGCCGTGTCAGGTCGCCTTCCCCGTGTGCTATATCATCGAGGGCCTTACGGGTCTCATCGAGGCGGGTGATCAGACGGCGGACAACCAGCCAGGAGCCCAGTAACAGCAGTGCCATAATCGGCAGCAGGGCTTCCAGCACATCCTGCATCATTACTTTTGCCAGCCCGGTGATCCGGCTTTCCGGCGTGACAAGGCCGATAACCCACCCGGTATCGGCCATCGGGAACAGCATCACCTGTGAAGCGGTGTTCAGCTGCCCGTCATTATCAATGCGGATACTGTCGATAGCGGATTGCTCTGAATGGGGTTGCTTCAGGCTTACCGCCACCGGTGCCAGCCAGGCTGATTGTGCAGCCAGTTCATCAAAGGTTTTGAATTGCTTACTGTCATCACCCGGAAAATAGATCAGTTGCCCCTGCCGGTCTGTCACAAAAGCATAGCCGCCGGTGCTGTTGCCGTATTGCTGCATAATCGCGGCGATATTATCCAGACGGATATCCGTTGTCGCGACACCGGCAAATTTTCCGTCGGTTTTGTACGGCACACTGCAGGTCACCATATTCACACCGGAAATGGCATCACGGTAAACATCAGACCACAAACAGCTTTCCGTGGATTGCTCTCGGGCATTCCGGTACCAGCTTTCATTGTGATAATTACCGGCACCCTCTGTATTGTACTCATCAGAAAAAACCAGTTCCCCGGCCGGATTCCGTGCCCAGAAAAAGCTGCGTTTCTCTATTCCCGGAGTGAATGCCCCCGGCTCCGGCCAGATCCCGCCGCCGGTGATCAGGCTGTTGCTTTCAATCAGATTGGGCGGGATATAGCGGTACAGCGCCTCATCATTGGGCAGCACTTCCGCCAGACGCGCCAGACTGACGGTTTTCCCGTCCGTCTGAGATAAAATTGTACTGACCCGGGATGTCAGGCCGCGTCCGGTTTCTTCAATTAATGCAGTATTAATTTCCACAACGCGGGGCTGACCCCGCCACAGCATAACAACAATGATAATGGCAGTAGTGACGGCCAGGAGCAGGATGCCCCCGATAGTCAGGCGGGTTGAAATGCGGGACGGATACCAGGACATACAAAACTCCCGAAACAAATAAGGGTATATTTGAGTTATCGGCGGTGTGACCTATATCTTTATGATGTTTTATTGAACAGGTGAATGAATGACGGATATCTGTGGCAGGGATCGCACTTTCGTCATTTTATGATGATTTTCTGTCCGCTGCGGTGTTTCAGAAAACAGTATTTTCATCCGCAGCACTATGTTATGTTATAACATCTTTTGCCTGGGTGAGATAATCTGTGAATTTAATCAGAAGAATGAATACGTTACTGCTCTCTTTCTTAGTTTTGCTGATGTTCAGTCCGCAGACAGTTGCACACCCGCACAGTTTTATCGATATGGAAACGACCCTGATAACGGAAAACCAGACTCTGACAGGCATTGAGTATGTCTGGAAAATGGATCCGATGACTTCCGCAGATATTCTGTATGATTTGATGAACACCAAAGAAGACAGCCCGCAGTGGAAGAAGCAGGCAGCATCTGTAATGGCCAATATAATTGCACAGTCTTATTTTTCTGAACTGAACTATCAGAATAAAAAACAGCCTCTTAAACTCTTTCCGGACACCTACCGGATGACGCGTGAGGGATTGCAGATTGTTATGTCATTCCGTGTTTCACTATTGCACCCGATATCGTTAGCCGGCAGTACCATTGAGCTGAAAACGTATGAGCCGACTTTTTTTGTCAGTATGACCTACAACGGCAAACGCGCGGTTCACCTTTCTCCGCCGGATGCATCACAGTGCCGGTTAGTTTTTACCGAGGCAGATCCTTCGGATACCCTGAAAGATTACGCGCTGTCGCTGGATACCGGCGATACCCCGGATGATGACCTGACGCTCGGTCGCCAGTTTGCACAGCAGATCACCTTACATTGCCCGGAGTGAGATAACGGATGACATCATATTCACGGATTATTCTTCAGCTCACTGTTGTACTTATTGTTTTGTCTGCGGGCGGGTTGCTGTATAGCCAGTGGCCATCATTGCTGCATGTCAGTGCAAAATTACAAAAAGAACTGAATTTTGAAATGGCGGCGCTGATTCAGAAAGTGGTGTCTGATCCGCTGAAAGCGGGCGGGCTTCTGACGCTTTTCAGTTTTTTATACGGCTTATTGCACGCACTGGGTCCCGGCCACGGCAAAGTTATCCTTTCTGCTTACATCGCCACACATCCGGCAAAATTACGCCACAGCGCGTTATTAAGTATTCTGGCTTCACTGCTTCAGGGCACCGTGGCGGTTGTTTTAGTCTCTGTTGTGCTGTTTATATTAAACTTGTCAGTACGCCAGCTGAATAATGTCAGCCAGATAACAGAGAAAGCCAGTTATGCGTTTATTATTCTTTTTGGCGCCATTATTGTTATCCGTGCACTACGTCATTTATTTATCAGGCCACCGGTCAATAAACCGCAAATAAAAACAATCCGCGTATCGGATAATAAACCCCCTGTTGCGTTAAAACCGGTTTATCTGCAAAGCGGACAAATTCAGACATGCAGTTGTGGTCATCAGCATGTTATGCCGGGAAATACAGTCACCGGTAATTGGCGGACACAAGCCGGTATGATTCTGGCCATGGGCAGCCGCCCGTGCTCAGGGGCATTATTGGTTTTACTGTTCTCGTCAGTCATCGGTGTTTTTCACTGGGGAATTATCGCGGTATTTGCAATGGCGCTGGGAACCGGCATCACACTGTGTATGATAGCCTGGTTCGTACACAGCATGCGCTTTCTGGCACTGCGCCTGTCCCGTAATCCGGGGCAAAAAACAAACCGGTATTATGGCGATATTCTCCGGCTGATATCCGGGGGGATATTTATTATTGCGGGGCTGTTGATGTATCAGGGAGCGGGGGGAGCCGCCGTGAGTATTTTTTGATACAGACGGCAGCAAAAATTTTGTGAACCAAAAGTGACTATTGCATCCCCGTCCCGGAATTATTTTCCAGAGAGGAAAGTAATTATGCTGACACTGAGGATCTCTGCTCAATATCCAAAATCAAACTTAACATCCGCAAAGTTAGATGACATAGTATAGAAATTCATGTGCGGCATCTCTTGCAGAGGGTTTCCATGGCGGTTCCGACCTACGATAAGTTTATTGAGCCTGTGTTACGTTTTTTAAAACGCCATCCTGAAGGCGTAGCTGCGAAAGAAGCTCATGAGGGCGCGGCAGAAATTTTAGGCCTGGATGAAAATCAGCGTTCTGAGTTAATTTCAAGCGGTCAGCTGGTTTATAAAAATCGTGCCGGCTGGGCTCATGACAGGCTAAAACGCGCGGGTCTCTCGCAAAGCATATCAAAAGGAAAATGGTGCCTGACAGAAGCGGGTTTGGCATGGATAAAAAACAACCCGTTCCCTCTGAATAAAGAACAAACAGACCATTTGGCCTTTGATTTTATCAATGTAAAACTCAAAACTAACCCGGATGCCGTTTTGCTGGATGAACAGACACAAACGGATTCAGACAATCTCCGGCAGGTCCGCAGCCCGGATGATCGTTTGAGTGATGCACTAAGCGAAATCCGTGAGTCTGTTGCCATCGATTTACTGGCAAATTTACTTCAGGTATCCCCTTCACGCTTTGAATTCATCGTATTAGATGTACTGCATAAATTGGGTTATGGCAGCCATCGTGATGATTTACAACGCGTTGGTGGCACGGGTGACGGCGGAATTGATGGCGTCATATCGCTGGATAAACTTGGATTAGAACGAATTTATGTACAGGCGAAACGCTGGCAGGGAACCATCGGGCGTCCCGATTTACAGGCATTCTATGGTGCTCTTGCGGGACAAAAAGCCAAACGCGGTATTTTTATTACCACCTCAGGCTATACTGCTCATGCGATTGATTTTGCTAAATCAGTTGAGGGGTTAGTCCTTATTGATGGTAACCGTCTGGTGAATTTAATGATGGATAATGAGGTCGGTGTCAGCTCTCAGCTGATTAAACTTCCTAAAATGGATATGGATTATTTTGAGTAATGGCAAATAAGTAATCGTAAATAAGAACATCACGTTTATTACTGACCTTGTGCAACCATGACAACGATGTTTACAAGAGCCGGTATCTGCCCGGTCTTATTTAAGCGTAAAGCTTAATATTTGAGCACTCAGTTCAATCAAAAATGAATAATAATCAGAGTAAAAAATGAACAAACAACAATTGGCTGCTAAAATCTGGGAATCTGCCAACCAGATGCGTTCTAAAATTGAAGCGAACGAATACAAAGATTACATACTCGGCTTTATCTTCTACAAGTACCTCAGTGACCAGCTGGTACAGTTTGTCACCAAAGAGGGAATGACGGCCAACGATATCAAAGCTCTCAGTGAAGAAGACACTGACACTGTTGAATACGTGCAAAGTAACCTGGGTTACTTTATTGCCTACGATAACCTGTTTTCCACATGGATTGACCCGGCGTCCGAATTTAACGAATCTGACGTGCGGGATGCACTCTCCGCGTTCAGCCGTTTGATTTCACCAACATACAAAAAATTGTTTGAGGGTATTTTTACCACGCTGGAAACCGGTTTAAGTAAACTTGGTGAAAGTGCCGGTAAACGGACCAAAGCCATCAGCGACTTACTGCACCTGATCAAAAGTATCCCCATGAATAGCAATCAGGGGTATGACGTACTGGGCTACATTTACGAATATCTGATTGAAAAATTTGCTGCCAATGCAGGTAAAAAAGCCGGTGAGTTTTACACCCCTCATGAAGTCTCGGTGCTCATGTCAAATATTATTGCTCATGAGTTAAAACACAAAGATACCATTGTCATTTATGACCCTACGTCAGGTTCTGGTTCGTTGTTGATCAATATCGGTGAAGCAGTCGGGAAATACGCAAAAAACAAAGACAGCATTACTTATTACGCTCAGGAATTAAAAGCTAACACCTACAACCTGACCCGTATGAACCTTATCATGCGCGGTATTAAAGCCAGTAATATTAAAACCCGTAATGGCGACACCCTGGAAGACGACTGGCCGTATTTTGATGAAAACGACCCGCAAGGTTCATATTATGCCTTGTATGTCGATGCTGTCGTTTCCAACCCGCCGTACTCACAAAACTGGGATCCAAGCTTTAAAGACAGCGACCCGCGTTATTCGCGCTTTGGTCTGGCTCCTAAAACCAAAGCCGATTTTGCGTTTTTGCTGCACGACCTCTATCACCTGAAACCCGATGGTATTATGGCCATCGTACTGCCTCATGGTGTCTTATTCCGTGGTGGTGAAGAAGGTGAAATTCGTAAACAACTTATTGAACAAAATCATATTGATACGATTATCGGCCTGCCTGCCAATATCTTTTTTGGCACCGGCATTCCCACGGTGATTTTAATCCTCAGACAAAAACGCAAAAATACGGATGTGCTGGTGGTTGATGCCTCTAAGCACTTTATGAAGGAAGGCAAAAACAATAAGCTGCAAACCAGTGATATCAAGCGCATCACGGATGTGGTGATCAGCCGGGAAAGTATTGATAAATTCTCACAATGTGTGAGTAAACAAACTATTATCGATAACGGCTATAACCTCAACATACCGCGCTATGTGGACTCTTCTGAGGCGGCCGAAAGCTGGGATTTACACGCTACCATGTGTGGTGGTATCCCTGACAGCGAAATTGCAGCGCTGCACGATTACTGGCAGGTCTTCCCGCAATTACACAATACGTTATTTACGCCGAAATCTGCGGCTTACAGTGAGCTTGCCATTGCCAAACAAGACGTCAGGGACTGCATCAGCGGGGATCCGCAAGTGCTGGACTTTATCAGTGCCTACAACCGGGCATTTGAGGGTTTTGATGACTACCTGAATACGGAATTAGTACAAAACTGTCAAAGCGTAAAACGCAACCAGCAGGAAGCGATATTAACGGACGGGCTATTTACCCGCCTGGCGTCGGTAGCCTTAATCGATAAATATCAGGCTTACCAATTTCTGAGTGACCAATGGCAGGTCATCAGTGCCGATTTGGAAATGATACAAACAGAGGGCTTTGCTGCTACTAAACAAGTTGACCCGGATATGGTCATTAAGAAGAAAGACGGCAAAGATATCGAAGTACAGGACGGCTGGAAAGGCCACATACTGCCGTTTGAGTTAGTTCAGCAAACGCATTTAAGTGATGATTTACACGCCCTGGCGGAGAAAGAAAACCGCCTGGCAGAAATCGCCGGTGCACTGGACGAAATTTTGGAATCCCTGACCGAAGAAGAAAAAGAACAGGATACGGTAAAAGAGAGCAAAGACGGTTTTGCCAATACTGAAGTCAGCAAAGCGGCCAAAGGCTTCCTGAAAGAGCAAAAAAGCGCCAAAGCGGCGTTCGCGGAAGAGAGCTATGAAGCTAAAATCATCCGTGCCGGTGAGCTTATCGATGAAGAAAAAGCCCTGAAAAAAGCGGTTAAAGACGCGGCTGCCGCACTGCACTTAAAAACCAAAGCCACAATTGAAGGTTTCACCGATGAGCAGGTGGAAAAACTGCTGCACCTTAAATGGATTACCCCGTTAAGCACCAGACTGGCCGCGATGCCAAATGCCGTAATTGACCAGCTCACCAGCCGGGTACAGGCCCTTGCTGATAAATACGCCGTCACTTATTCACAGGTTGCCGCTGAAATAAAAACCACCGGGCAGGAACTGGCGGAGATGATGAGTGAATTAACGGGCAATGAGTTTGATCTGCAGGGCCTGAGCGAACTCACCCGCTTATTAAAGGGCGAATAAGATGAGTATGGATAATAAAGTGCCGGATATTCGGTTTAAAGGGTTTAGCGGGGAGTGGGAAACTTCGATGCTTTCAAATCTTGCATTATTTAATCCGAAAAGTGAGTTACCTGAGAGGTTTAAGTATGTAGATTTAGAGTCTGTCAAAGGGACATCGTTAATAGGGTATAGCGTTGAATCAAGAGAGAGTGCACCTTCGAGAGCACAACGCCTTGCAAGAATGGGTGATGTATTTTATCAAACAGTAAGACCATACCAAAAAAATAACTATTTATTTCAGCTGGCTGAGCCTGACTATGTATTTTCAACAGGCTATGCCCAATTGCGACCTTATTTTAATGGTAATTACCTACTGAATCTCATTCAAAGAGATTCATTTGTTAAAAATGTATTAGATAGCTGTACAGGTACAAGTTACCCAGCGATTAATGCTTCAGTATTAGCTACACTAGAGGTTAACTATCCCGAGAGCGGGAAAGAACAAACGCAGATCGGTAGCTACTTCCAAAAGCTTGACGTGCTTATTAATCAACACCAGCAAAAGCATGACAAACTCAATAATATTAAAAAAGCCATGTTGAAAAAAATGTTTCCAAAACAAGGAGAAACCATCCCAGAAATTCGTTTTAAAGGGTTTGGTGGGGCATGGGGAAAGAATATACTGGAAGATATTTGCGATGTGAGAGATGGTACTCATGCTTCACCGCAGTATCATAAAAATGGATTTCCGTTAGTTACATCAAAAAATGTTAAAAATGGATATATAAATTATGATGATGTTCAGTATATTTCTAAAATTGATTTTGATGAAATAAATAAGAGGTCTAAAGTTGATGTTAATGACATCTTGATGGGAATGATTGGTACTATAGGTAATATTGCTTTAATTAGGGAGGATTCTGAATTTGCAATAAAAAATGTGGCTTTAATTAAAGATAAAAATCTAATATATTTTTTATACATCTATTATTTTTTACAATCGCCGACGATAATCCAGCAGTTGGAGGATAGTGCAAGCGGTGGAACACAGAAATTTATTTCGCTAAGCAATGTACGCTGTTTGCTAATTTACTTACCTGAAAGAGAAGAACAAGCCGCCATCGGCAATTATTTCCAAAAACTCGATACACTAATCAACCAGCACCAACAGCAAATCACTAAACTCAATAACATCAAACAAGCCTGCTTAAGCAAAATGTTTGTATAAGGAGTGACCATGACCACCTTTAAAACAGAAGCGCAATTTGAGCAGGCATTTATCGACGTTCTCACCCTGAAGGGATGGGAAACAACGATACTTAAAAACAAAACTGAAGCGGATTTGCTGCAAAACTGGGCGAATATTTTGTTTGAAAATAATCGTCAGCGTGATCGCTTAAACGACGTGCCGTTAACTGATACAGAAATGCAGCAGATTATTGAGCAAATCAAAGAACTTAAAACACCGCTCAAACTAAACGGCTTAATTAACGGCAAAACGGTGGCGATTAAGCGCGATAATCCAGCCGATACGTTACATTTTGGCAAAGAAGTCAGCTTAAAAATATACGATCGTCAGGAAATTGCCGCAGGTCAAAGCCGTTACCAGATAGTGCAGCAACCCAAATTTGAACGCGGCAGCCCCCTGCGTAATGACCGGCGCGGTGATGTATTGTTACTGATTAACGGAATGCCGGTGATCCATGTCGAGCTGAAACGCAGCGGTATTCCGGTCAGCCAGGCCGTAAACCAGATTGAAAAATACAGCAAAGAAGGGATATTCAGCGGTCTGTTTTCGCTTATCCAGGTGTTTGTTGCCATGGCGCCGGATGAAACCAAATACTTTGCCAATCCCGGAATGGATGGCAGGTTTAACCCCGACTATCAGTTTAACTGGGCTGATTTTAATAACGAATCTGTGAACCACTGGAAAGATATCGCCTCTACCTTGCTTTCTATTCCTATGGCACACCAGTTAATTGGTTTTTATACCGTTGCCGATGATACCGACGGTGTACTTAAAGTGATGCGCAGTTACCAGTATTACGCCGCTAATGCGATATCTGACAAAGTGGCTAAAACCAACTGGCAGCAATTGGGCAGTACGGCGAATAACCCTGATCGTCTCGGGGGTTATGTATGGCATACCACGGGTTCCGGTAAAACCATGACCAGCTTTAAATCGGCGCAGTTGATTGCACAATCAAAAGATGCCGATAAAGTGATTTTTTTAATGGACAGAATTGAGCTGGGCACCCAGTCGCTCGCGGAATACCGTAACTTTGCCGGTGACGGTGAAGATGTACAAGCCACCGAAAATACCTATGTACTCATTACTAAATTAAAAAGCACGGCCCCGGCTGATACGTTGATTGTCAGTTCTATTCAAAAAATGAGTAATATTTTTGAAGCTGCAGACGATGAAGGCTCCGCCACAAACTTTGCGGATATTGAAAAAATACGGGCCAAGCGATTAGTTTTTATTGTTGATGAAGCGCATCGTTCCACTTTCGGCGATATGCTGATTATCATTAAACGTACCTTCCCCGGCGCGTTATTCTTTGGTTTTACCGGCACCCCCATTCAGGAAGAAAACGAAAAAAACGGCAATACAACCAGTACAGTATTCGGCAATGAGCTGCACCGTTATAGCATTGCCGATGGTATACGTGATGGTAATGTACTGGGCTTCGATCCCTATAAAGTGGCAACCTTCAAAGACAGCGATTTAAAACGCGTGGTGGCGTTAGAGCAGGCCAGGGCCGGTTCAGTGGCAGAGGCCATGAGTGATCCGGTCAAAAAGAAAAAGTTTAATCACTTTATGAACGATGTGCCTATGGCGGGCTATAAAGACGGCACAGGTAAATACCACAAAGGGATTGAAGACTATGTGCCTAAAAGCCAATACTTAAGTGAAACTCATCAGGCCAAAGTGACAGAAGATATTCTGGATAAATGGGATGTTCTCAGCCAGGGTAATAAATTTCACGCTCTTCTGGCGACGAACAGCATTGCCGAAGCAATTGATTATTATCGTCGTTTAAAATCGGCTAAACCTGATCTTAAAATATCCGCACTGTTTGACCCGCATATTGATAATGATGGCAGTGGCGACCGGGATCCTGATTTTAAAGGCAAAGGTCTGGAAGAAATAATGGCGGATTATAACGCACGCTACGGGCAGGATTTTGATTTTGCCCGCCATGCGGCCTTTAAAAAAGATTTAGCGGCCCGCCTTGCCCATAAAAAACCTTATGAGCGCGTTCATACTGAACCTTCAAAACAATTAGATTTACTGATTGTGGTAGATCAAATGCTCACAGGTTTTGATTCTAAATGGCTTAATACGTTGTATTTAGATAAGGTCATTAAATATCAAAATATTATTCAGGCATTTTCACGAACCAACCGCTTATTTGGTCCCGACAAACCTCACGGTATTATTCGTTATTACCGTTACCCGCACACCATGGAGCAGCATATTCAGGATGCGGTAAAACTCTATTCCGGCGACAGACCTGCCGGCTTATTTGTGGACAGATTAGAAAGCAATCTTAACGCCATGAATAAATTAGCAGAGGAGATTACCGCGCTGTTTTCTGGTGCGGGTGTTGATAATTTTGAAAAACTGCCGGACGATACCGAAGTCTGTGCCAAATTTGCCAAATTATTTAATACCTTCAACCAGCACTTAGAAGCTGCCCGGGTACAGGGTTTTCATTGGGGGCAGCTGGTCTATTCATCTGCTGAAGATGAACATGAACATAAATACGAAGTGACGCTGACTATAGACGAACAAAGCTACCTGAGCCTGGTGCTGCGCTACAAAGAATTGGCAGAAAAAGGCGAAAGCTGTAGTGCCGGTGGCGGTGATGTACCTTTTGATATCAGTGGTTATCTGACAGAAATAGATACCGGAAAAATCGATGCCGACTATATGAACAGCCGCTTTGATAAATATTTAAAAGAGCTGCACAATCAGCAAAATTCAGCAGATATTGAAGCCACATTAAATGAGCTGCATAAGTCGTTTGCATCTCTCACTCAACGCGAGCAAAAGTACGCCAGGCTTTTCCTGCATGACCTGCAGCGCGGCGATGTGCAGCCAATTGAGGGGCATACATTCAGAGACTATATCAACATTTACAAAGAGAACGCGGAAAATGCCCGCTTAAACTCGGTTATCAGCGCGCTTGGTTTAGATAAGGGACTGCTCATAAAGCTAATGGCTGATAATGTTAATGAGAAAAATATTAACAATTTTGGCCGCTTCGATGCATTAAAAAATACGGTAGATAAAGAAAAGGCCCGCGCCTATTTTGAAAAACAAGATGGTGTCAGTATCTCCCCGTTTAGGCTGAATATTCGTATTGAGCAGTTTTTAAAGCAGTTTATTTTTACACAAACAGATGATTTCTCAGATGATGGAATTGGTTCAGCAGATGGAGAACCGGAATAGTTATTGCTGAGGGGCTGTTTACACCCGGATTCAGGTCAGAAAATATTTTTCCGGGTGTCGGTTTCCACGCTCTTATACAGAATGATGTATACTTTCCGGCAGGAAATTTATTCATGGTTAATTAAAATGAAAGAAAACGAAAAAGCACAAATCAAGCTTCTCAGCGACCGTTTAGACCTTACCCGTCACCAGATGGCCGGTATGCTGCAAAAGAACGAAACGGAAAAGTACGCAGAACTTGAGAAAGAAAAAGCCGCGCTGGAAACTGAAATTGCCCGTCTGAAGGAACAACGCAGCAAGAAACTCAGCAAAGAAGCGCAGAAGCTGGTGGATATGCCGTTCAAACGCCCTATCACTAAGAAAGAACAGGCTGATATCGGTAAGCTGAAGAAATCGGTGCGGGGCCTGATCATTGTCCATCCGATGACGGCGTTAGGCCGCGAAATGGGACTGGATGATATGACCGGTTTTTCTAAGACTGATTTCTGAACAGTAACTACTCTCTCTGTTTACAACGTCCGGTTCCGGCATAAACCGGGCGTTAATAATTCAGCTGATATTAAAAATAATGGCTCTGTGATTTTTCTACTTACTTTTCTTCAGCAAATCTTTCAGTGCCGCAATATTCTCTCGCGCCCCTTCCGATTCTTTTAACCGGCGACGTTTCCGGTCAAATATATCAAATACGTCTTTGGCTTTTTCATCAGCCGCTTTCTTACTGATCCCACCAGCGCCCTGCAATACGTTGCGGTCATTGAAACTTAAAAACTGATCCAGTTTAGTATCCCAATCCTGTAAGAAAACCTGCTTACGGCGCAGCGCCTGGTCTTCGGCAAAATCGAGCCACATATTGACGATACGGTTTAATTCTTTGAGCTCATGTTCCCGCAGATAGTTTTTCGCAATCGTCACATCAGTTTTACGGATTTCACCAGATTTATAATTTGTTAATCCCATATCCGGTTGATTGGCATCTGCACGACTGGCGATAAGCTCAGCGGCGGTCATGCCGGTACAGGCAAAATGCAGTTTATTTTGAATGGATTGGAAGAAACGCGTGGTTTCTTTATTTGAAGGTTCGTAGTCTGCCGCCAGCGTGAAAATCTCTTTTACCCGTAAATACACCCGCCGCTCACTGGCGCGGATATCACGGATGCGTTCGAGCATCTCATCAAAGTAATCAGGCACCACAGACTGACCGACAGGCGGATTCTTCAGCCGCTCATCATCCATCACAAACCCTTTGATCAGATACTGTTCCAGTGTTTGCGTTGCCCACTGCCGAAACTGTGTGCCGCGAACGGAGCGGACGCGGTAACCAATGGCGAGAATCACTGAGAGATTGAAGTATTTTACGTTGTACTGTTTGCCATCATCCGCAGTTGTTCGGTAAAACCGAACAACTGAATTTTCGGCTAACTCGCCTTCAGTAAAAATGTTGCTGATATGCTCACTAATCGTGGCTTTAGCTTTTCCGTAAAGCTCACAAATCGAGGCCTGAGATAACCACAGCGTATCAGATTCAAAACGGCATTCAACGCGGGTCTGACCATCTTCACTGCGGAACAGAATAAATTCGCCCTGTGGTGCCTCAGGAAGATTATCACTCATTGCACGGCCTCCGTTTTACGGGTTGTTATCTCAGCGGAATGAACACAGATGCTACCAATATACCCGGAAAAATAAATGTTAAAATACTCACACCGGTTAGTTGTGTGCAGATGATATTACAGAGATGGGTTTTAGCGATGTACGGAAGAATATAATTGGCGGAAGATCACAGGAGTCGAACCTGCCCGGGACCGCTGGCGGCCCCAA
>ERZ507021.337-NODE-337-length-15505-cov-8.90421_pt1 | contig 15505 bp, 15 predicted proteins | sample MGYA00512877_ERZ507021 | MGnify/ENA metagenome assembly ERZ507021 | reverse complement strand
TTGAGACCGCGGTTTTTGCGGGCTCAAAGCGCCGTCACCACGTTCCAGCCCAATTTTGCCGGAGGTTGCGGAGCATTGGCACGGCGCGTCAGACGGGGTTTTGTCCCAGTCCCTCAATAACGGAACCGCCTAGTCAATCGTCGTTTGATACGTCTCTTCCAAATACCGCTGAATATAACGCAGCACCGCATCCTGGTTATTGGTCTCTTCTAAAACCACATCCGCCGCGCTTTTCACCGGGGCAATGGCATTTTGCACCGCCACGCCGCACCCGGCATGGCGCAGCATTTCTAAATCGTTGCCGTTGTCGCCAAAGGCCATCACGTCCACCGGCATCAGCTGGCGGGCTTCTTCCAGTTTCATCAGGCCAGTGGCTTTACTGATGTGCTTAGCAATTACGTCGATTCCGCCCCGGCCGGAACTGGTCCCCCGCACGCCGGGAAAGGCATGGTTGATCCGATCGAGCTGCTGATTGATATCCTGACCGCGCCAAGACAGGGCTATTTTATAGATGGGTGTATTCGCCGCCACGGCGCGCAGATTCGGCGGAACGACCAGACTGTCGTAATAGAATTTTGCCATCGCCACGTCTTCAGGGGCAACCCGGTTCATGTAGGCGTGGTCCCGCCCGGACAGAATGATTTGCGCCCCGGCAAAAATGGGATCGCTGGTCAGGGCCGCCAGTAACTGATCGATCGTGGCCTTGGGCAGCAGACTTTCGTAAATGATCTGGCCCCGGGCCACGACTACCGCACCATTTTCGGCGACATAATCAATTTTGTCATGAAGATCGGCGAACGTGGTTTGCAGGTGCTGATACTGGTTGCCGCTGGCGGCGGCAAAGAACATATCCCGCGGGGTCATGAACGCAATCAGTCGGCGGAGCAGAGCCATATCAAAAGTCTTTTTATCCGTGAGCAGAGTACCGTCCATATCGGCGGCAAACAGGCGATAAGTCATCAGTTTTTGCAGCACCTTTCCTTGTGCAGAATTTTCCAGACCCATTATACCAAGTTTCTCAGTGTTTCGTTTGACAGCTTGTCTAGACAAGTGCTAACATAATGGTGTCAAATAAAGTAAGCGTTTTAGACAGCCGTATTCACCAAGTGAGGAAAACCATGAATGATAATAAATACGAACTGATCTATCGCGATTTGGCAAACAAGATTGCCACGGGAATTTTCGCCGTGGGCAATTATCTGCCCAGCGAGAATGATTTGCGGCGGCAATATGCAGTCTCCCGGGAGACAATTCGCAAGGCCTTGCTGGCCCTGCGCAATGAAGGCAAGATTCAAAAGATTCACGGCAAAGGTTCTGTGGTATTGGGCACGCGCCCGGCCCTCACGTCGCCGGAATTGAAAGGGTTTACTGAAATTGCGGCGAGTTTGGATGATCCGACCAATAGTCGGCTGGTCCAAAATGACAGCGTGTACGTAGACCCGGAGCGGTTCTTCGGGCGAGAAGAGACGATCGTGCGCGCCAATGCGCCAGGCGCTCAGCCTGCTGTATTGATTGGCCGCCTGCGGGAGGTGCGGCATCAGCCGGTGTCGCTTGATCGCGATTACGTTTTAACAGATATCGTGCCGACCCTGCCAGACGATCCAGCAGAGACCTCGCTGTACGCCCACGTTGAAGAAACGGTAGCGCCCATCAGTTACGCCGAACGGGAAATCACCATGACCCAGGCCGATTGGGACGACCATCAATTTCTGGAAGTTCAACTCGGTACCAGTGTCGTGGTGATCCGGCAAAAGGTCTACTTAACGGATACCCGTCTGGCCCTTTTGTCTGAATCACGTTTGGATCCGCGCCAGTTTCACTACCGGGAGTTTGTCCGCCGTCATCTGACCTAGTTCCGGTGGGATGTTGTATGATGGAGATGTCAACATAGAAAGGGATGAACAGTATGTTCAAAAAGTTATTTGGCCGTCATAAGGAGGCCGACAATCGGATGTATTCGCCGGTGACTGGTACGGTGATTCCGCTGAAGAATGTATCTGATCCGGTATTTTCCAGCGGCGTAATGGGTGAAGGCTTCGGCGTCACCCCCAGTGATGGCAATATTCTTTCACCGGTCACAGGGACAGTAACGATGGTGGCCAACACCAAGCATGCCCTTGGTTTCACGATGGATAACGGGCTTGAGGTTTTGATCCATATGGGCGTTGATACCGTGGACTTGAAGGGCAAACCTTTCACCATCTCCGTCAAGCCCCAAGACAAGGTCAGCGGCGGACAAGAAATTGCCACCATGGACTTGGACCAGATCAAGGCCGCCGGACTCGACAACGTCGTCATTGTGGTGATCACCAACAGTAAAGACAAGCTGGCCAAGCTGGATGTCGAAACGGGCGACCACCGCGCTGGCGATTTTGTCGGCACCACGGAAGTTAAGAGTTAGTCAGTTATTACACAGCATCATTGGTTTCAAAAGTAAAACAAGGGGGATATTGTTATGGCGGATAAAGACTACACAGATTTAGCCACCGACATTATCAAGGACATCGGCGGGAAACAGAACGTCGATAGTCTGATTCACTGTATCACCCGTCTGCGGTTCTATCTGAAGAAGGATCCTTCCGATGAAGAAACCGCCAAGATCAAGGCCTTGGATGGCGTCATTGACGTCCGCAAGGCTCAAGGGCAGTATCAAGTCGTCATTGGCCCAGCGGTCACTGACGTGTATAACGCAGTCATCGCCCAACTGGGTAATGAATATGCGGATCCGGAAGCCACGGCGCAGGCGGTGGCGGAGACTTCCGCTGCGGCGGGAGCGGCCGCAGCGACGAAGCCGGATCGGAATTTGTGGCAGCTCATCAAGGATGGATTTAACAACTTGATTGGCGTGATCACCGGGGCCATGAGCCCAGTGATCGGCGTCATTGCCGCTTCTGGTATTATTAAAGGGCTGATGGCATTCGTTACCTTGCCCTGGTTTAATGGTATGTGGAAGGCATTTGATCTGACCAGCAAGACAGTCGTGAAGACGTTGCCCTATACCTTAATTGCCGATATGGCAAACGCCGGCTTCTATTTTCTGCCAGTGTTAGTTGGTTACGCCGCAGCTCGTCGATTGGGCGGCGACGTCATTACGGCCGCTACGATTGGTGCGTTCCTAACTTTGCCAGATATGGTTGCCTACGGGGCAAAGTTCACCCAGATGTTTGCTATTGGCGGCCTGAAGTTTCAACTGGTCAATTATACTTACTCCATTTTCCCAATGATTTTGGCTGCTTACATGGCCAAAAAATTGGAAGACTGGCTGCATAAGGTCTTACCCAATTACTTGCACATGATCTTCATACCGTTGATTACGATTCTCGCTGTCGGCACTGTGACAATTGTTGTTACTGGGCCGATTATCCAAGGTATCGCCAATGGGATCGGCTCCTTCGTTAACTGGTTGGTTAGTGCGTCTGGTGCCATTGGCGGCTTAGTCATTGGCGGCTTCTACCAGATTCTAGTCATCTTCGGCCTGCACTGGGGGGTTGTTCCGCTGGTCACCCAGCAAATTACCAACCAAGGTGCTTCGCCGTTGAACGCTATTATTTCGTCCACCATGGTTGCCCAAGGGGCGGCAGTTCTGGCCGTTGCCTTGAAGAGTAAGAAAGCCAACATGAAGGAAATTGGTTTTGCCGCAACGATCTCCGCATTCTGCGGGGTCACTGAGCCTGCCATTTATGGTGTTAACCTGCGGTACCGGAAAGTCTTCATTTCCGGCTTAGCTGGGTCCGCCGTTGGTGGCTTCATCACCGGCTTAATGGGCGGTAACATGTACGGCTTCACAGGTGCACTTATTGGGTTCCCGTCATTCTTCAATCCTAAGAATCCGGGCGACTTGAACAGCCTCTACGCCTTCCTGTTATCCAGTGCCGCCGCGATCATCGTTTCGATGCTCGTTACCTGGTTCTGGGGCTACACCGACGAAGATGTTGCCGGTGCTGGCATGGCTAAGCCGAAGAAGCCTGGTCAGGCGAGTGCTGCAAAGTGATTTGTGAGTATTAAAAAAGTTTCGCACCGTTTGCGCGATGCGAAACTTTTTTTGTGGTCCTGTTTACTTGGCGGCCATGACGTCAGCCAGATTCTGTTTCAAAATCCCGGCAGATTCGGTGAGCCGTTTCATATCAGTCGGATTCAGATCCAACTCAATGACCCGTTCCAACCCATTTTCTCCAATAATGCAGGGCACCCCAATGGAGACGTCGTGCAAACCGTATTCGCCGTCCAAGTGCACCGACATAGCGAAGGCAGAGCGCTGATCGCCAAGAATGGCGGCAGTGATCCGGGTCAGACTAGCGGCGATGCCGTAGAACGTGGCCCCTTTCTTATCGATGATTGAGTAGGCGGCAGTCTTAACGGTGTTGGCGATATCGTCTAAGGTTTCCTCCTGCTTGTCCGCTGGCAGCCAATCCTTGATTGGTTTGCCGCCGATACTGACGTAATCCCAGGTTGGGAATTCCGAATCGCCGTGTTCGCCCAGGATATAACCGTGGACGGCCCGGGCGTCAATGTTGAAGCGCTGGCCAATCTCGGACCGCAAGCGGGCGGAATCCAGAGCCGTGCCGGAACCAATCACTTGATTACGGGGCAGACCGGTGATACGCAGCACGAGTTCGGTGAGGATATCCACCGGGTTGCTGGCGATGAGAATGATGCCGTTGAAACCTGACGACATGATCTGGTGGGAGATATCCGTCAGGATCTGGGCATTCTTTTGCAGCAGTTCCAAGCGGGTTTGCCCCGGCCGTTGGGCAATGCCGGCAGTGATGACGATCAGGTCGGCATACTGACAGTCGTGGTAATTGGCGGCATAAATGTTTTTTTGGGCTGCATAGGGCAGGGCGTCATTCAAGTCTTCTACGTCGCCTTGAACCCGTTCCATATTGATGTCGATGATCCCCAGACTCTGACCGACTCCCGAGGTCAGACAGTTGAAGGCAAAGCTGGAACCGATTGCCCCGTCGCCGATCAAAATAATATTTGCTAGTTTAGGCATATGCATTGCTTCCTTCCATGTTTTCCAACAGTCATACCAATATCGTGATTCTGACTACATTGTACCGTGGTGGGAATGCAAACGCTATTAATATGACTTATCGCTCAGACATGCACGACGGCTCATATATCCTGTTAGGGGACCATGCTATACTAGAAAATACTGATTAATTGTAAGCAAAGGAGCAATAAAACTTGATGGGACAGCCATTAATTCAAGCGGCAGATTTGAGCCAAGCCTTTGGCGATCGGACCATTTTCTCCCACATCAATTTCACCATTCCCCGTGGGGCAATGGTCAGTTTAGTCGGGGCGAACGGGTCGGGCAAGACAACGCTGACGCGCATCTTGTTGGACATCTTGAAACCTACCAGCGGTCAGGTCACTACAGCCGGTGATGGTCATTTACAGGTGGGTTATGTGCCGCAGTTTCGTAACTTAGACCGGGACTATCCGTTATCGGTCCGCAGTTTTGTCCAGCTGAATCAGCTGGGCCGGCCCTGGCCGTGGCACACGGCGGCTGAAAAGCAGGCGCTGAATCACGTATTGACCGAGACCAATTTGCTTAAGCTGGCAGCCACCCCCTTAGGGATGACGTCCGGCGGCGAGAAGCAGCGGGCATATTTGGCCCAGGCACTGGTGAACCAGCCGGATTTGCTGATTCTGGATGAGCCCACCGCCAGTTTGGACGTGGCGGTCAAGCATGAACTGATCGGCTTGGTCCGCCAGTTGAACCAGACCAATGGTTTGACCGTGTTGTTTGTCACCCATGATCTGCCTTTGGCCAAGGAGTTTACGGATCAGTATCTGCTGCTGCAAAACGGCCGCATGAGTACTGGTTCGGCCCAGGCCATCACAGACGACATGATTTCGGATTAGGGAGGGACGATTAGATGTTTCAACTCGAATTTATGCGCAATGCCTTTGTTGCCAGCACCTTTATTGCCCTGACCTGCGGGGTCATTGGGGTCTTCGTGATCGCCCGGAACCTGTCGTTTTTGGCCCATACATTATCCGAAATCGGTTTTGCCGGGGCGAGTTTCGGGGTCTTCACAGGATTGGCGCCGCTGGACGGGATGCTCCTGTTCACCATGATCTCCGCCGTGGCGGTGGGTGAGATGTCCACGGAGCAATCCCGCCGGGAGGCGGCGATCGCGGCCATTTCTTCTCTGTTCATGGGGCTGGGTATCCTGTTTCTTTCTTTGGCTAATAAGAGTGCCAGCTATGCGACCAATATTTTGTTCGGCAGTATTATCGGCATCAGTGTTCAAGAAGTGTGGCAGCTGGTCGTGCTATCGCTGTTTATGCTGGTGGTCATGTTCTTTGCCTACCGCTATCTGGTGTTTGATTCCTTCGACAGCATCGGCGCCCGGGTGCAGCATTTGCCCAAGCATTTCTTATCTATTCTGTTTCTGCTGATGCTGGCGATTAGTGTCAGTATCAGTGCCCAGATCGTTGGCTCGCTGCTGGTCTTCGTCCTGCTGACGCTGCCGGCCTCCAGTGCCCGTTATTTGGTCCACACCGTGCCGAAGATGCTGCTGATTTCGGTTGCTTTGGCGTTGCTGGGCGTCTGGGGCGGGCTGGTGCTGGGCTACTATACCAACTGGCCAGTGACGTTCTTCATCGCGACGATCGAAGTCGTCATTTATTTAGGCACACTGTTGTATGCCCGAGTCGCCCAGGGCGATTAGTCGCCGTAATGAGCTTGCAGAGCAGGCAGTTCCTCCGGCAGGCACATGATTTGCCGTTCTCCCACGGTGTACACGATAATCTCAGTCGGCAGCAGGTCCGTGGCACTAAATAATTGCATGTCCCAGCGGTGATGGTAGCGCGGGCCGTCTTGGACGCAAGCTAGCCGGCAGTGGCAGGCTTCTTGGCGAATGAAGAAATGCAGTTCATGACTCACGGCTACCCCTTCCATGGGCAGCGCATCAATATAGTGCCAGAGCAGGCGGCAAAAATAGGCCGGAGTTTGCTCTTGAATGCCTGGGGTCAACAGGCGCGGCGGGCTTTGTTCAACAGGGCTGGACATCATCGGGGACGCCTCCTCATCATGTTCTTTATTCCATTGTACGGAATCCCCCGGGCCAGTGATATCTCAATAAGCACGCAAAAAACGCTGATTCCTGTGATGATTTTTCATCATTCGAGGGATCAGCGCTTTTCTATCTGTTCAAAAATAACGAATGTTAGACTAATTTCTCCAAAGCATCCAGCCGGTCAGCGAAGACGCGGAAGGCGTTCTCCAGGTAGTCGGCCTGGGTCATATCAACGCCGGCGCTTTGCATCGTGTCGATGGCATAGCGGGAGGAACCGCTCTTCAAGAAGTTGTTGATGTAGCGATCCACCGCGCCATCAGCGCCGCTGGTGATTTTGGCGGCCAGAGTGGATGCCGCCGCGAAGCCGGTTGAGTATTGATAGACGTAGTAATTGTAGTAGAAGTGGGGGATTCGGCTCCACTCCAAGGCAATTTCGGGATCTTTGGCGGTCTCAGGGCCGTAGTAGCGGGCATTCAGGTCGCCGTAGAACTGACTCATACTGTCGGCAGTCAGCGGCGTGCCCTGCTGCTGGGATTCGTGGATATGGTGCTCGAATTCTGCAAACTGGGTCTGGCGGAAGACGGTGCCCTTGAAGCCGTCCAAATAGTGGTTCAGGACATAGGCTTGAACGGCGGGATCCTTTTGTGTCTTCAATAAGTAATCCGTCAGAATATTTTCGTTTGTAGTGGAGGCAATTTCCGCGACGAAGATTGGATAATCACCGTACTGATAAGGCTGGTTGTGCCGCGTATACCAGGAATGAACACTGTGGCCAGTTTCGTGGACCAGGGTGTACAGGTTCTCCAGATCGTCCTGCCAATTGAGCAGTTCATAAGGCGGCGTGTCGTAGGCCCCGCCGGAATAGGCTCCGGAGCGCTTGCCCTTATTTTCGACCACGTCAATGTAGCGATTGTTGAAAATCTCGTCGACATGGCTCAAGTAGTCCTCTCCCAACACACTCAAGGCGCGGCGGGCTTCCTGCTTGGCTTCGGCAAAGGTGTAGCTGAGCTGGGGCGTGCCGGTGATCGGAGTATACATGTCATACATGTGTACGGTGTCGAGCTTCAGCAGCCGCTTGCGCAGTGCCACATAGCGGTGGAGCAGGGGCAGGTGGGCGTTGACTTGTTCAATCAAGGTGTCATACACACTGGCCGGAATATGGTTGCGGGCCATGGCTGCTTCCCGAGCGCTGCTGTAGTGGCGGACTTGGGCGGTATAGTTATCGGCCTTGATCTGGCCGGCCAGCGTGCTGGCAAACGTGTGCTGATATTGGCCATACGCGGCATACAGGCCCTGGAAGACGCCTTTGCGCACGTCCCGATTAGGTGATTGCAGCAAGGTGCTGTAGACGCCGTTGGTCAACTGAACGTCATTGCCGTCCTCATCTTTGACCATGGGCAGCTTCAGATCGGAGTTGCTCAGGACGTTGAAAGTCTGGGCAGAGGAAGAAAAGACATCCTCCGCAGCCGCCAGCAGCGCCTCTTGGTCGGCGGGCAGCACGTGGGCCCGTTTGACCGTGATCACTTCAATGAAGTGGCGATAATCAGCCAGTTGGGGGGTATCGATGAAGAATTGCTCTAGCTTGGCCTCTGGGATGGCCAGGATCTCCGGTTCCATGAAGGCTGTTGCGGCGGACACCTGAGCGGCTAGCGCCGAGGCTTGGGCATCGTAGCTCTGGTAATGGGCATTGCCGGTGTCCTGATCACTGCGCATGCTGGCGTAGACGTAGACTTTTTCAAAAGTCCGGTAGACACTCAGAATGGCCTGGATACCCTTGAGCAGTGCTGCCCCGCTTTGGCCCAGCGTGCCGACGTACTGCGTCAGATCAGCTGCCGCCGTTTTCACTTGGGCAAAGGTCTTTTCCCACTCTGCATCGGTGGCGAAAACCTTGGTCAAATCCCAGGTTAAGTCCTCAGGTACTTGGTCCCGGGTGGGTTGTTTGGTGATTGTACTCACATTGATCCCTCCAAAGATTAAGATATGCCTAGTATACCTGTTCATATCCCGGGACGCACGTGTATGCTATAGTGTATTCTGTTTCTTTAAGACCTGCTAAAGCCAGCGCTATCGCTTTTGCATTTAGCTGGCGTTATAGTATGATAAATACCAGAATTTTACTGGAATCGAGGTTACATCGTGGATTCACGCAGTCGTAAACGGCCCCCAGTGCGTCATCGGGGCTTCAAGATTTTCTTTCTGTTTCTCTTCATTGTCCTCGCCGCTGGCGGCGCCTACGCCGCGCGGGTGTTCTATCAGACGAAGAGCGCCATTGATAAGACGTATAACCCCATTGATGATAAAAAGGTCTCGACGACGATTCAGGATAAGAAACCATTCTCGATCCTGCTGTTGGGCGTCGACACGGGGGCCGAGGGCCGAATCGATCAGGGGTCGACCAACCAGGGCGATGCGAATTCGGATACCATTATTATCGCCACCGTGAATCCCGACCAAAATAAAGTCACGATGACCAGTATTCCCCGGGATACCGTTGCAGAGATCGTCGGTCGGCCGCAGCAAGATATTGAAAAGATCAATGCGGCGTATAACTATGGCGGCGAAAAAATGGCGATCAACAGCGTGTCTAAGCTCGTCAATGTCCCAATTGATTACTATTTAACAATTAATATGGGTGGTTTGGAGAAAATCGTCGACGCGGTCGGCGGGGTGGACGTGGATAATCCGTTTGCTTTCACGTCGTCGTATACCGGCGGTCAGCATTTTCCAAAGGGCGAACAACATTTAAACGGGTCAATGGCCCTGGCTTACGCCCGAATGCGGCATGAAGATACCACCGGCGACTATGGTCGGCAAAAACGGCAGCAGCAGGTCATTAAGTCGATCGTCAAGAATGCTCTTTCAATCGGGACGTTGACCCGGTTGCAGACATTGCTGGATTCAGTGTCCAGCAACATGCGTACTAACCTGACTATTGATGATATGATGAGTATTTTCAGCAATTACCGCGATACGGCGAAGAATATGGTCAGTGCCACGCTGCAAGGTCAGGATGCCTGGATTGGCGACGGTGCCTATCAAGTACCCACCAGTGCAGAATTGCAGAAGGTGTCGGACAATATCCGGACCGCCCTGGGCTTAGAAAAAGAGACACTGAATAATGAGAACATCCGCTTGAATGCCCAGAACCCGAACTTCCAGGTGGGCGGGGAGTACTACATTCCTTGATGGCTCTGGTCTAGGCCAGTTCTCATACCGCTTTCACGGGAGCACCCCTTTTTCACTCACTGAATACTTACACTGTTCACAAGACAGAAACCTGTTATTTCCACTATAATTGGTTTCTGTCTTTTTATCGTGCTCAAAAATCACAAGAAAGCGGGAATATTTGTGGCAGCAGAACAGAAACAATTGCGCTGGTATAACATTGCGCTCTTAGCATTCGTGGCCGTCTGGGGCCTCGGGAACGTCGTCAACAACTTCTATAACCAAGGATTGACGGTCATCGTTTCCTGGATTTTGATCATGATCTTGTACTTTGTCCCCTACACCTTAATGGTCGGTCAGCTGGGGGCGACCTTCCCCGCTGAAGGGGGCGGGGTGACTTCCTGGATTGAGAAATTGTCCGGGAAAAAACTGGCCTTCTTCGCGGCCTGGACTTATTGGGTCGTCCACGTACCGTATTTAGCGCAAAAGCCCCAAGCTATTTTGATTGCCTTTTCGTGGCTTTTCCAAAGCAATGGCAGTTTCGTTAACTCCAACAAAGGGATGATGGTCCAGCTGCTGTGTTTGGTCCTCTTCCTCTTCTTCATGTGGATGTCGTCCCGGGGGATCACGACGCTGAACCGGTTGGGCAGTATTGCCGGGTCGGCCATGTTCATCTTGTCGATTCTCTTCATTTTGTTGGGCGTGTCCGCACCGATGATGACCGGTTCCACCATCGCAACGGCCCATATGGATCAGCTTTCCAGCTATATTCCGAAGTTTGACTTGAATTATTTGACCACCATCGGAATGCTGATCTTCGCTGTGGGCGGGGCGGAAAAGATTTCGCCCTACGTCAATAAAACCCATGATCCGGCCAAGGAGTTCCCTAAAGGGATGATTGCCCTGGCCATTATGGTCGCTATTTCTGCTGTATTAGGCTCTTTTGCCATGGGTATGATTTTTGACGCCCATCATTTACCTGCCGACTTGTATGCCAACGGTGCCTACATGGCGTTCCAGCGGTTGGGTGATTTTTACCATGTCGGCAATCTGTTTATGTGGGTCTATGCGGTGACTAACGCCATGGCTTCCATGGCGGCATTAGCAGTATCCATTGATGCGCCGCTGCGGATGCTGCTGGCGGATGCCGATCCGCATTTTGTTCCCCAAGCATTGAGCAAGAAGAACAAGCATGGCGTTTACATCAACGGCTATGTGATGACGGCAATTTTGGTCGGGATCATCATTGTTCTGCCCGCCTTCGGTATCAAGGGGATGAATGATTTGTATGGTTGGCTGCTGAACCTGAACGCCATCGTCATGCCGATTCGCTATCTCTTTGTTTTCTTGGCCTACATGATGCTCAGCCGCCAACTGAAGAAATTCCATTCCGACTATACCTTTACGAAGAGCAAGACAGTGGGCTTTATCGTTGGTCTGTGGTGCTTCCTCTTCACTGCGTTCGGTTGTATTCTCGGGATGATCCCCAAGGCCGGTTTTGTCCATGATGTTACCGGCTGGTGGTTCCAACTGGGGCTGAACATCATTACCCCCATTGGCTTGCTGGCTTTAGGCCTGTTGTTGCCGATCATTGCCCGGCGCCACGAGATTGCCGAGAAGCTGTAACCGGCTTTGCTCCAACATTGAGATTGCTGTAAAGTAGGGCTATCGAAACGTAGAGGAGCTGAATTTCGGCGTGCGCAAGAATATGATTTCCACCATTATCATGGCTCTGATGGCCTTCATTGCTGGCTTCGTGGCTTTTGCCATCCTGCTGTCCCGAATCGGCCACTATCCCCTCTGGGTCGCCGTAATCGGTGGTATTTTGGGCGGCGGCGCGGTGGCTTATGCGGAGTACTATCATTTGCGGCAGCGGGCCAACATCAAAGCTATTGTCCAGGAATATCGGCTGACCAGTGATGATTTGGCACGGATCACCGGGGAACGGAGTACTGATTTTCCCATTTATCATGGCGATCTATCTCTGATCGTGCCGAAGCGGCGCTGGGGCCTGATCGAGAAGAAGCTCCAAACCTGGGCGGCTGAAAATCCCCGGCCAAATATTAAGAAAAAGTAAAGGCTTACATTATTTGTAGGCAAGGGTTGCAACCGATTCCAGTACATGCTATATTATAGTTGTGGAACGGAAGAGGGAATAACCTCAGAACTTCTCAAGCAGCACAGCAACAATTGGCAACATCGGATCAAGAATCAAGCAACATGCATCATCGTAGCAAGAATCATGGTCCACGTACCAACTGGAGCATCCCGGAAATGCCGGTAAGACTCCGCGTCTTGGGTCTGACCGAGACGATGTCGGATCCAGCCAGCACCAAGTGTCGAGTTAGGAATGCCAGAGTGGTCTTTCCAGAGTTCAGCACTAACGGCGGAGAGTGCGACTGCACTCCGCCCAGGTGAGAGCCAGATAAGACGTCGAAAGACGTTGGGTCGTTGTATCGTCACAGAAGGATTGTGGTCAAAGCTTCGGGCGCAGCAGGCGTTCAAGAAATGGCCCACAAGCACCAGAAAGCAACATTGGAACACCGCATCAGAAACACGGTTCCAGATACAGTAACGCATCACGCAACACGAGTTTCCGGTACGCGAGTTTCAGCAGCAACAAATGAACAAGTGCAACACCATGCATCAACCGATCCAAATAATTGTCGGAGGTGTCTGTTCTATCACAGAACAACAACACGTTCCAAGCATCATTGCAGATTGTACCGCCATATAGAGACAATAAGGGCGTAGATCGTTGCATCGCGAGAGTGCGGTGCACCACCGCCAAACCTAACTGACTGGTTTATAGTCAACGTGGTGGTGTCGGCAATTGATGGACAACTGAATAAAGTATCACGAGGTGGAAAGTAATTACCATTTTGGCGAGTAACGCAAACAATGGTTGTTCCTCCGTTCCTGATTAGCAGGATTCAAGTAAGAGAAGGCTTGAATCCTGTTTTTTTGCGTTCAATTTCTTTCCGTGGCATACTGGATAGCAGTATTTTCTGAAAGAAGGAGGCGCCGCCGATGGCCCTATTGTCTGTCACCCATCTCAGTCATCAATTTATGGATAAACAACTTTATATGGATGCTGAGCTGGTGCTCAACCCCCATGATCGGATGGGTATCATTGGGCAAAACGGGGTGGGTAAAAGTACCCTGATTCATATTATTACCGGTCAGCTCATCCCGGATGAAGGCCGGGTGGACTGGCAAAAACGGGTTCGTTACGGCTATTTAGACCAGTATGCCAAGCTAAGCCCCGGCGTGACCATCAATGGTTTTTTGCACTCTGCCTTCGCTGATCTGTATGCTGATGAAAAACGGATGAACGATTATTATACGGACTATGCCAGTAATGGCGATGCAGATGTGTTGGCCAAAGCGGGGACGATCCAAGAGGAACTGGAAGCCGCGGATTTCTATAACATCGATACCCGGGTGGATCAAGTAGCCACTGGGCTGGGATTGGCTGAATTAGGCGCGGATCGGGACGTCACCAAGCTGTCCGGCGGTCAGCGCTCGAAGCTGATTTTGGCCAAGCTGCTGCTAAGTCAGCCGGATGTCCTGCTCTTGGACGAACCGACCAACTTCTTAGACAAGGACCATATCGATTGGCTGATCAACTTCCTGCAAGCCTTTAACGGGGCCTATATTGTGGTTTCCCATGACTATGATTTCTTAGATCAAGTGACAAATGTAATTTGTGATGTTGAATTCGGCAAAATTACGCGATATACCGGCAACCTGAAGCAAGCCTTGAAGTTGCGGGACCTGGCTCATGAGAGCTATATGCGGGAGTTCAATAAACAGCAGGAGAAGATCAACAAGGCAGAGGCCTATATCCGCAAGTACAAGGCCGGATCACGCTCCAAGAGCGCCCGATCCCGGGAGAAACAGCTGGCCCACGTTGACCGGCTCACTCCGCCAGGCAACACTAAACGGCCGGTGCTGGATTTTCCCTATGTGGATACTGCCAGCGAGATTTTGGTCACGGTCAGCGATCTGCTGATCGGGTACGACCAGCCGTTATTGAAAGAACCGTTGAATTTCTCTGTTGGCCGCGGCGAAGTCGTGGTCTTCGCCGGCTTCAATGGGGTCGGGAAGACGACCCTGCTGCGGACGATTCTTGGCGAGCTGCCGGCCCTGGGCGGTGAAGTCGATAAGTCGTCGACCATGATTCCTGGCTATTATGATCAGGAACTGCACTGGCAGGCACCGCTGGCGTCACCTTTGCAATACCTCCAGGGCATTTTTACTAAAGCCCAGCCCCGGACACTGCGCCAGGCCCTGGCCCGGACCGGCCTGACTGCCCAGCAGGCGATGAGCCCCATTCACGAGCTCAGCGGCGGCGAACAATCGAAGGTCAAATTGGCCAAGCTGCTGCTGACGCCCAGCAATCTTCTCCTGCTGGATGAACCGACGAACCACCTGGACGAGGCCACTAAGGACGCTCTGCGCACCGCCATTCAGGCATTCTCCGGCGGGGTCATTCTGGTTACCCATGAAGAGGGCTTCTATGATGATTCTTGGGTGGACAAGGTGTTGGATATTGCGTCGTTAAGAAAATAAGGGATCAAAAAACGGCTGTCTTCCGTTGCTGGGAGACAGCCGTTTTCGGTTTAAGCCTGCAAGGCTTGGACTTCTTTGATGATTCCGTCAAACTCAGTGACCAATGTCTTGTATTGATCGATTTGGTCGCCATACTTGGCATTGAATCCCGCCAAGCCATTGGCTGCGAATTCGTACTCGTATTGGAAGATCGCTTCGTAGTTCTTTGCCAGCTTTGCCAGCAGCGCATGATTTTCCGGGCCGCTCATTTGCAGCGCCATTTGGATTACTCGAAAATCTGTGTAGGCTAATTCGAATTGCACCGCCCATGCCCGCATGAAATCGTGTTGCGCCTGGATGTGCAGAAAGTGATGATCGACCGTCCATTGCAGCCGATCGATGGAATTTTTAACATCAAGCATCGCCATAATCATTTCCCCTTTCAACTCGTTGAACACCCGCACTATAGGCTTCGCGGGGGCTGCCGGTCAATTAATGTGCTCACTTCTGGGCGCCTTTTTTCAACTTTTTTCGAAAAACAGTTGACGCTGTATGGCTCAGCTGGTATGATATTTTTCGTTGTCATTTTCCAAGACAGCAACAACCCATATGAGCGACGCAATGTTGATTGAAAAAAAGATGTTGACATGAGCTGCTCGCCATGATATATTATATGAGTTGTCGCTTGAGACAACAAAGCAACGCAGGCCTTTGAAAACTGAACAAAGTTTTGACGAACGGATCACATATCT
>ERZ507021.331-NODE-331-length-15996-cov-8.44313_pt1 | contig 15996 bp, 15 predicted proteins | sample MGYA00512877_ERZ507021 | MGnify/ENA metagenome assembly ERZ507021 | reverse complement strand
CAAGCGCCGTCACCACTAGCTACGCCTTCGGCTTCGCACTTGCTGCGCGTCGCCAGCCCCCTCAGCCGGAGCTTGCGGAGCACTTGGCACGGCGTACGAAGCAAGAGATATTTTCTCAACGCCTAATGCCGGAAATGCCGTACCCCCGTCGTCACCATCGCAATCCCATACTCATTCGCCTTATCCACCGACTCCTGGTCCCGAATACTCCCCCCCGGCTGAATGATCGCCCGAATCCCATGCTTCGCCGCATAATCCACACAGTCGTTCATTGGGAAGAACGCATCCGAAGCCAAGACCGCCCCGGCAAAATTCGGGTTCTGCTGGGCTTCCTTCAGCGCAATCTCCACAGAACCGATCCGGTTCATCTGACCGGCACCGATACCCAATGTCTGACCGGCTTTAGCCACCACGATGGCATTGCTCTTGACGTGTTTGACCACACTCTGGGCAAACAGCAGCGCGGCGATTTGGTCGTCCGTCGGTTCGGTCGTGGTAACGACGGTCAGATCATCGGGTCCTTCCAAGCGGGTGTCGCTTTCCTGAACCAGCAAGCCGCCGGTGACAGAAACTGTTTCATACCGCGGCGCGGCATCTTCTGCGGGCAAGGCAATGGTCAGGACCCGCAGGTTCTTTTTCTTTTCCAAAATCTTGAGCGCGTCAGCGTCATAAGCCGGCGCCATAATGATCTCCAAGAAGAGCTTGTGCATTTTCTCGGCCGTCGCCGCGTCCACCGGCCGGTTCAGGGCAATGATGCCGCCAAAGATGGACATCGGGTCGGCAGCGTAGGCCTTGTCCCAGGCCGCCTCGATCGTCGCCCCTTGACCGATGCCGCAGGGGTTCATGTGCTTCACGGCGACAACGGTGGGCCGATCAGGGTATTCCGCCAGCATGCGCAGGGCGGCGTCAGCGTCCTTAATATTATTATACGAAAGTTTTTTGCCGTGCAGTTGAGCCGCGTTGACTAACGAATCCGCCGGGGCATCAGGGGCCGCATAGAAGGCGGCGTGCTGATGGCTGTTTTCGCCATACCGCAGGCTCTGCCGCTTGGTGTAGGTCGGGGTGAAGCGGTCCGGGAACGGATCATCGGCCAGGTAGGCGGCAATTTGGGCGTCGTAGGCGGCGGTGATTTGGAAGACCTTCACGGCCAGCTGCTGGCGAAAATCGGCGTCGTCCGCGGCTAAGGCGGTCAGCACGGCGGGATAATCGCCTGGATCAGCGACCGACCAGACACTGGCGCCGTTCTTGGCGGCGGCCCGCAAAGCGGTGGGACCGCCGATATCGATCTGTTCGATGGCTTCGGCCCGGGTAACGCCAGGCCTCTTAATTGTGGCAGCGAAGGGATAGAGGTTAATGCACACCAGGTCGATGGGGGCCAAGCCCTGGTGGGCCAAGGCCGCCATGTGGGCCGGCAGATCGCGGCGGGCGAGGATACCGGCATGGATCGCCGGATGCAGGGTCTTCACCCGGCCGTCCAGCATTTCCGGGAAGCCGGTGATGTCGCTCACTTCGGTACTGGGGACGCCTGCGGCGGTGAGGGCTGCCCGGGTGCCGCCGGTGGTGAGCAGTTCGAAGTTTTGCGCGATGAGCCCTTGGGCAAATTCTACTAAACCAGTTTTATCCGATACGCTTAACAATGCACGACGCAAGTCAGATCATCCTTTCGTAATGAGCTGTTCGATAGTGGCAGGTAAGAGACGGTGTTCAGTGGCATGGATTGCTTGCTCTAACTCTGGTTCGGTCATTCCTGGCAGAATCCGGACCGGTTCTTGAGCGATGATCTCGCCGGTGTCGATGCCGGCGTCCACGTAATGGACGGTGACGCCGGTGATTTTTACCCCATAGGCATACGCATCGGCAATGCCGGTGCGCCCGGGGAATGCCGGCAGCAGCGCGGGGTGAAGATTCACGATGCGCCGGGGAAAAGCGGCCAGCAAGGTGGGACCGATGATCCGCATGAAGCCGGCCAAGACGACCAGGTCCACGGGGGGCAGAGCAGCCAGTATGGCCTGTTCTGCCGCTTTTTTCGTGGGGTAGTCGCGGTAATTGAAGACATAGACGGGGATGCCAAACCGGGCGGCCTTGGCAATCACTGGGGCGCCAGGCTGGTCGCAGACCAGGGCGGCGATTTCGGCCCCGCGGGTACTGGTTTGGAAGTGTTCGGCTAAGGCTAGAAAGTTGGTGCCATTGCCTGAGGCAAAGACGGCGAGCCGTTTCATACAACTGGCCCCCATTCCAAGGCAGCCTGGGTGCGGGGCACCACCGCGCCCAGGCGAATGGCGGCGGGGATAGCGGCCGCGTTTTCCGGGGCAACGGCCAGAACCATACCGATACCTAAGTTGAAGGTTTGGCGCATGGTGGCCAGCGAGAGGCCGCCGGTGTGCTGCAAGCGGGTGAAAATCGCCGGCCAGGTCCAGGCCGCCGGATCGATTCGGGCCGCTAACCCCTTGGGCAGCATCCGCGGCACGTTTTCCTGCAATCCGCCGCCGGTGATGTGGGCCAAGCCATGGAGCAGGTGCTGGTCCAGCAATGGCCGGACAACCGGTTCATAGATTCGGGTCGGCGTCAGGAGCGCGCCATCGGTGATCGGCAAGACCTGCCGGACCAGAGAGAAGCCATTGCTGTGCAGCCCGCTGCTGTGCAGACCCAACAGTACGTCGCCGGCCTGGATACCGGCAGGCAGCTGCTCGGCGGCGGCCACTTGGCCGACCCCGAAGCCGGCCAGGTCGAAATGATCCGCTGGATAGATGCCGGGCATTTCTGCGGTTTCTCCGCCGATCAAGGCCAGGCGCGCCTGGCGGCAGCCGGCGACGATGCCGGCGAGAATCTGCGTGGCCTGATCCGGCCGCAGTTTGTCCACGGCCAGATAATCCAGGAAGAACAAGGGCTGGGCGCCGGTGGTCAAGAGATCGTTGGCGATCATCGCCACCAGATCGATGCCGATGGTGTCTACTTTGTTTTGGGCCAGAGCCACGAGGAGTTTCGTTCCTACCCCGTCCGTGGCACTGACCAGCAGCTGACTAGAATCTTGCGGCAAGGCGTAGGCGGCCGCAAAGCTGCCCACCCCGGTGCGGACATTCGCGTCATAGGTGCTTGTGGCCAGCGGGGTCAGCCGCTGGACCGTTTCTTCCCCCGCGGCGATATCCACGCCGGCTTGGGTGTAATCGATGGCCATTAGGCAGAAACCTCCGATACTTTAATGTGCAGCAGAGCCAATTCTTTCTGTAATTCTGCGCTGTAATCATACAGCGGCGTCGGGTACTCGCCGGTGAAGTAGGCCACGCACAAGCCGCGGTGGGGCGCAGTGGGATCGAGATTGACACTTTCTTCCAAGGCCTCGGTAGAGAGAAAACCCAGGGAATCGGCCCCGAGAATATCCCGCATCTCACTGATCGAGTGATTCGCCGCCATCAGTTCGCGGGTGGACTGAATGTCGATGCCGTAAAAGCAGGGAAAACGCAGCGGCGGCGAGGCAATGCGTAAATGGACCGCCCTGGCTCCGGCGTTTTTTAGTAACCGGACCAGCTGTTTCGACGTCGTCCCCCGGACGATGGAATCGTCCACCAGGGCGACGGATTTGCCTTCAACGACCGCCCGGACGGCACTGAGCTTGCGCTTGACGGCCGCTTCCCGCAGCGCTTGGGTCGGCTGAATGAAGGTGCGGGCGACATACTGACTTTTCACCAGCCCCAAATCATAGGGGATGCCGCTTTCCCGGGCGTAACCCAGGGCTGCTGATAACGACGAATTCGGCACCCCGACGACGATATCCGCGTCCGCTGGCTGTTCCTGAGCCAAACGCCGGCCCATGGCGAGCCGGGCCTGGTGGACATTAACTCCGTGGATCTGGGAGTCAGGGCGGGCAAAGTAGATGAATTCCATGGAGCATACACTGAGCGTAGTGTTGGTCGTGTACTGCTGGGTGGTGACGCCGTTGGCAGTGACACTGACCAATTCCCCGGGTTGGATGTCCCGGACAAAGTCGGCGCCGACCGCGTCTAGGGCCGCCGTTTCGCTGCAGATCACGGTACCGCCATCGGGCAAAGTGCCCAGCACCAGCGGCCGGAACCCATTGGGGTCCACCGCGGCGTACAGGCCATGCTCGGTGAGCAGCTCAAAGGCGAAACCGCCGTGAACCTGATTCAGGGCGTCGATCAACTGGCCGGTGAACGTGGCAGCTGGGGAGCGGCGCAGCAGGTGCATCAAGACCTCCGTGTCGCTGGTGGTATGGAAAATGGCGCCGTCGTTTTCCAGGTCGCGCCGCAGCGAGCGGGCGTTGGTCAGGTTGCCGTTGTGGGCCAGGGCCATGGCTTCGGTACTGAACCGGAACAGCAGGGGCTGGATGTTTTCCAGCAGCCGGCCGCCGGCAGTGGCATAGCGCACATGGCCCAGTGCGGCCGGGCCGGCTAACTCAGCGATGTCTTCGGGTTTAGTGAAGACTTCGCTGAGCAGGCCCAGGCCGTAGTGGCAGCGCAGCCCGGCGGGGGTGAGACCGACGATGCCGGCCCCTTCCTGGCCCCGGTGCTGCAGGGTGTGCAGGCCGAGGTGAGTGATGGCGGCGGCGTGGGGGTTGCCCCAGACGCCGAATAAGCCGCATTCTTCGTTGAGTTCCTTTAATTCATGCGGCACGGAATGCCCTCCTCCCAAGCCTGGTGCAGGTCAGCCAAAGACGCGGAGAACGTCCGGTTCGGCGCGGCAATGGTGACTTGCGGCGCCGCCGTGGTCCGGCCCAATAGAGTGGCCGCACTGCCCAGGACCTTTTCAAAGGCGGGCTGGTTCTCCGGCGCAATGGTGATCAGGAAACGCCCCGGGGTTTCGGCGAAAAGCCAGCTGGTGGGCACAGCCACCCGCAGGTCCGCGCCGATTTGGTTGGCGAAGGCCATTTCAGCCAAGCCGGCCAGCAGCCCGCCTTCGCTCAAATCATGGGCAGCGGTGACCAGATGGGCCTGGATGGCCGCCAGAACCAGGTCTTGCTGGTGCTTCACGGTGGCCAGGTCCAGGTCGGCCAACCGGCCGGCAATATCGCCGGTGAGCAGCTTTTGAATCTCACTGCCGCTGAAATCCGGCTGGGTGGTGCCCACCAGGTAGACAAGCTCGCCGGCTTGCTTGAAGTCCTGGGTGGTGATCGTCGTCATGTCCTCGATCAGTCCGACCATCCCGACCATCGGCGTCGGGTAAATGGCGGTGCCATTGGTTTCGTTGTACAGCGACACGTTGCCGGAAATCACCGGGGTATTGAAAACCTTCGTAGCGGCGGTGATCCCTTGGGCGGACGTTTCCAATTCATAAAAGATTTCCGGTTTTGTGGGATCACCGTAATTCAGGCAATCGGTGATGCCCAACGGGGTGGCGCCGCTGGCCACCAGGTTAGCGGCGGCTTCGGCGACCGTGCGCTGACCGCCAATGTACGGGTCCAGGTAAACATAGCGGCCGTTGCTGTCGGTGGTCATGGCGATGGCCCGGTCGGTCCCTTTGATCCGCAGCACCGCGGCATCGCTTCCGGGGAGGACGACGGTATTCGTCTGGACCTGGGCATCATAGCGGCTAAACAGGCTGGCCTTATTGGCAATGGTCGGCTGGTTCATCAGCCTTGTCCACGTGGCGGTCAGATCGGTGATCACCGGCTGCCAGTCGGGCGCGGGGGCCTGCAAGCGGGCCGGCTGCTGACTGGCCTGGTGATAAACCGGCGCATCGCTGGTCAAGGACGATACCGGGATGTCGCAGACGGTTTCGCCGTGGTGGGTCAATACATACTGGTGACCGGCAGTGACTCGGCCGATCACGACCGCATCCAGACCGTAGCGGGCAAAGATTTCTTGAATTTCGGCTTCATGACCGGCCGCCACACACAACAGCATCCGTTCCTGGGATTCAGACAGCATGATCTCAAAGGGAGTCATGTCCGGTTCCCGCTGGGGCACCAGGTCCAGATCCAAGGCCATACCGCTGGCCGATTTGCCGGCCATTTCCACACTGGAAGACACCAGCCCGGCGGCACCCATGTCCTGCATGCCGACGAGAATGTCCTGGTGATCATTGGTCACTTCCAGGCAGGCGTCGACCAGCAGTTTTTCCATAAAGGGATCGCCGACTTGAACAGCCGACCGGTCAGCCGCTTCGCTGTCGGAGAACGTGCCGGAGGCAAAGGAAGCGCCGTTGATACCGTCCCGGCCGGTTTTCGCGCCAACGTAGAGAATGGCGTTACCCACCCCGGCCGCCCGGCCTTTCTGCAATTGGTCTTCGTCCATGATGCCGACACACATGGCGTTGACCAGCGGATTGCGGGCGTAGGTGGGGTCAAAGGCGGTCTCGCCGCCCACCGTGGGAATGCCGATGGCGTTGCCGTAGCCGGCGATGCCGGCGACCACTTGGTCCAGCAGCTGGCAGGTGCGGGGGTCGGTCAATTCGCCGAAGCGCAGGGAATCCAGCACGGCGATGGGCTTGGCACCCATGGAGAAAATATCCCGGATGATGCCGCCGACACCGGTGGCCGCGCCCTCATAGGGTTCCACTGCGGAGGGGTGGTTGTGGCTCTCGGCCTTAAAAACGACGACCTTGCCCGCGCCGATGCGAATGGCCCCGGCGCCTTCGCCCGGGCCCATCACGACATTCTCGTTCTTGGTCCAGAACTGGCGCAGCACGGGCTTGCTGTATTTATACGCACAGTGTTCGCTCCACATCCCGCTGGCTAAGCCGACTTCCGTGAAGGTGGGCAAGTGACCGATCAATTGGGTGAAGCGGTCGTATTCCGCATCGGTCATGTCCCATTGGCGGTATGGTTTGGCGGTGCGGATTTCTTCAGGACTCAGCTCAACCTGCAACATGGGCGGCGGCTCCTTTCGTGGCGTTCAATAAGGAATAAAAGACCCCCCGGCCGTCAGTCCCGCCAAGCAGGGCTTCGACGGCGCGTTCCGGGTGGGGCATCATGCCCAGCACGTTGCCGGCGCGGTTGGTGATGCCGGCGATGTCGTGGATACTGCCGTTGGGGTTGTCCTGGTAGCGGAAGACCACTTGGTGATTGGCTTCCAGCTCGGCCAGGGCCGCCGGGTCGGCATAGTAGCTGCCCTCACCGTGGGCGATGGGCAGCGTGATACTTTCCATGTCAGCATAGTGGTTCGAAAACGCGGTGGCGGTATTGACCACCGTCAGCGGGGCCGGGGCGCAGATGAAGTGCAGCGACGTGTTCCACTGCAAGGCCCCCGGCAGCAGCCCGGCTTCGGTGAGGATCTGGAAACCATTGCAGATGCCGACGACAAAGCCGCCGGCGGCCGCGAAGTCCTTGATCGCCCCCATGATCGGCGAGAAGCGGGCAATGGCACCGCTGCGCAGATAGTCGCCGTAGGAAAAACCGCCAGGGAGAAAGACGGCATCATAGCCGTTCAGCGTCTCCTGGCTGGCGGGGATCAGATCAGCGGGGATGCCGCAGACGTGGGCCAAAGCCCATTGCAGATCCTCATCGCAGTTGGACCCGGGGAACGTGATAACCGCGGCTCGCATTTAAGCCACCTCCAGGTCGAAGCGATAAGTCTCCATGTTCACGTTGGCCAGCAATTGGTCGCAGATTTCTTCCACCTGGGCCCGGACGGCGGCTTCATCGTCGCCCTGCAGCAGCAGTTCGAAGTACTTGCCGTAGCGGACGTCTTGAACATTCTGGTGGTCCATCCGGGTCAGGGCAGTCTTGATGGCTTCGGCTTTCGGATCCAGAACAGACGGCTTGTAATTGACGTAGATTTTGGCTTTAAACATCGCTTATTCCTCGCTTTCGGTTAACCGGCGCAGCACTTCTTCATAAACGGGGACTAACGGGCCTTCATCCTGGCGGAAGACATCCTTGTCCAGGGACTCTTTGGTTCGGCTGTCCACCAAGCGGAAGTTGTCCGGGGACAGTTCATCGGCCAAGACCAGTGTTTCGTCGCTGAGCCGACCGAATTCAAACTTGCCGTCCACCAGCGTGATGCCGGCTTTGGCAAAGCGGGCAGTGAGCAGGGCATTCAGCTGATCGGTCAGGGTGCGGAGCTGCGTCAGCGTGGCCTGGTCGGCGATCCGCAGGGCTTTGATCTGATCATCGTTCATGAACGGATCATCCAGCGTGTCGGACTTGTAATAATACTCATGAATGGCTGGGGAGAAAGGCCGCAGGTGGCGGACTTGAAATTTGCTTTCGAAATGACCGGAGGCAAAATTGCGGAAGACCACTTCCAGCGGCAGCATCGCACATCTGTAGACCCGCATGGTGGTGGCGTTGTCGGTGGCGATATAGTGGGTGGGAATACCCGCCGCCGCGACGGTTTGAAATAATAGGCTGGAAATCTGCAGGTTGACTGGGCCCTTGCCCTGGATCTGCACTTTCTTTTTGCCGTTCAAGGCAGTGGCCTGGTCCAGGTAAACGACCTTTAAAACGTCGGGATCAGCGGTGCTGTAGAGCTGTTTGGCCTTACCGGTATAAATCAAAGTGGCTTCAGTCATGAGTTGATGTATCCTCCCAATTAACGGATTCAGTCAAAACCGTCATCGATTGGCGGTCTTCGGCAACAACAGTGATGTGGCCCATCTTGCGGCCGGGGCGGATCTCGGCCTTGCCGTAATCGTGGAAATGCCACTCGGGATGGGCCGGCCAGAGCTGTTTGGCTTTGGTCAGGTCAGCGCCCAGCAGATTGCGCATCACGGCCGGCTTGCGCTGGCGGATCGGCGGGATCGGCAGGCCGCAGATGCTCAGAATATGGGCGGAAAACTGGGACAGGCTGCAGGCTTCGATGGAATAGTGGCCGGAATTGTGGGGCCGCGGGGCCAATTCGTTGACCAGGATACCGGCGGGGGTATCGAATAGTTCGATGCCCAGCACCCCAGCCAGGTCGAGGCTGGCGGCAATGCGTTCGGCCATCGCCGCGATGACTGCCGCTTTGTCGGCGGACAGCCGCGGCGCCGGGGCCAGGGTGGTGTGCAGGATATGGTGGGCGTGGCGGTTCTCCACGACCGGGAAGCAGCGGACCGTACCGTGGCCGTCCCGGGTGACCATGATGGATAACTCCCGGGAGAAGGCCTGGCGCTTTTCTAAAATACAGGGCTGCTTGGCGGCTAGTGCTTGCCCGGCCGGGAGATCGGCGGGGTCAATCAAATCCTGCTGGCCATGGCCGTCGTAGCCGCCAGTGGTGGTCTTCAAAATGGCGGGATAGCCGATGCGGGCGATGGCCGCGGGCAGTGCAGCCGCGGTGGGCACGCTGGCAAACGGGGTGACCGGCAGGCCGTGGTTCTCCAAGAAAGTTTTCTCGCGAATCCGGTCCCGGGAGATGGCCAGCAGTTCAGTCCCCTGGGGCAGCGCGGTGTATTGCTGGGCCTGGCGCAGGGTGGTCAGGTCGACGTTCTCGAACTCATAGGTGAGGACGTCGCTGGCCTGGGCCAGCTGCAGCAGAGCGGCGGTGTCGTCGTAGGCCGCGACGATCTGGTCGTCGGCGACTTGACCCGCCGGTGCGTTGGGCGTGGGGTCGAGGACGATGATCCGGTAGCCCATGGCTTTGGCCGCCAGGGCCATCATCTGGCCCAGCTGACCGCCGCCGACGATCCCGATGGTGGCCGGCGGCAGAACCATTTCCCTAGTCACTGAGCTGGGCCCCGCTTTCCACCGCTGCATCGTGCTGGGCGGTGCGGTACGCGGTGAGCTGATCGGCTAAGGCCGGATCCTGCAAGGCCAGGATCTGACCGGCCAGCAGGGCGGCGTTGATGGCGCCGGCATTGCCGATGGCCAGGGTGCCCACGGGCACGCCGCTGGGCATCTGAACGATGGACAGCAGCGAATCCATCCCGCTCAAGGCGTGGCTCTGGATCGGCACGCCCAGGACCGGCAGAGTCGTGTTGGCCGCCAGCATGCCGGGCAGGTGGGCCGCGCCGCCGGCACCGGCGATGATTACCGCGTAGCCGGCGGCCCGGGCACCGCTGGCAAAGGCCTGCAGCTCCATTGGCATCCGGTGGGCGGAAATGACTTTGGCAGTATAGGCGATGCCCAATTGCTGTAACGTGGTACACGTATTTCGCATCGTGGGCCAGTCGGATGCTGAACCCATGACGACTGCAACTTTTGCCATGAATTGACCTCCATTGATTGAAGTTGGGTTCAGCATACCAGACGAGTTCTCGAAAAACAACTAAATTCTTAACTATAATTAGGTCCAATCAATTGAATGTTCGTATTATATATTTTAATCTGGTTCTCGGTTTCGAGCGGGCCAGATACCGAACAATAACATCACCACGGCGTCAAAACCGTTTTTCTTGAGAACAAAAGAATCATCGGATGGGCGGTCGGTATAGGAATATTAGTGTCCGTGGAAAACAGATAAAACCGAACGATGACAAAATTGAAATGGTATATTCCACATCTTTTGCCATAAAAAAATTCCGAACGATGGGTGTCGTTCGGAATTGAAGGGCGAATATTGTTTTTTAACTGGTTTTCTTGACGGCTGACCGATTAATTACGGGCGATCTCATAATCCCCAGCGTCCGGATCCCGGACAGTGACCGGGATCCGGACCAGCGTGCGGACTTGATCGGTTGGCGTGGTGAGAATATTATCCAGATACACCGTCCGGTAGCCGTCCTGGGCCCGGGTCATCCCGTGGGCCTGCATGAAGTCCGTCAAAGTGGTGAAGACTGAGCTGGCCTCGGTAACGGGGCCCCTTTGCAGCAGCTGCACTTCCACCCCTTCTTCAGTGCGGCGATATGCCACTTGCCGGGCCGCCGCTGTGAGCGGACCAGCGGCGGCCTGCGCCGCGGTCAGCAGCTCCGGGACGGTAAAATTGGGCTGCTTAATCAGCATTGTGTACGCGCCGTGGGGGGTCCGGTACACACTCAGCGGATAGGGGACATAATCCCGGAACCAGTCGATCAATTTGCTGTGCCGCGCCTGTTCCTTGATGCCCGCCGCGAAGGCGTACATTGCGGCCGCCGCATCCTTGAACTCTGGATTGGCCAGCTGCGCTTCACCGGTGCCTTGGAACATTAAGTAATTCCGTTCTGTCAGCATTACCAGCGACGGCGTGTCTCCCAAGTTGTACTCAGTTTGTTCGTCAATGCGATAATCGAATTGGGCCATGATGATCCCTGCTTTCCTTTTTCTGCCGGTCATTATAAGCAGAAATGCAGAAAAAAGGTTGGCTTATGCTTGGGGAAATGGACTGATGATGTCGTGGTAGCGGGCAAACCCTAATTTGCCGCCTTTTTCGGTGGCAATGGCAGTCAAGGGGGCAGTCATTTCCGGCAGCTCGGGCAAGCGGCCGTCCTCCCAGGCACTCAGCCGCTCCACTGCCGTTAACAGGCGCTGCTTCAGCGCGCCGAAGCGGTTATCCACGACCTCCCAGCCGATGGGCGAGCGCTCCACCAGCCACAGGGCCTGGCGGGCATCATGCAGTTTATCCAGGCGGCGGGCCAGCGCTTGCAGCTCGGCGATCACCCCGGTCATTTCGTCCCGGTCACCGGCCCGATAGGCGTCCTGAATGGCGTCCAGCAGGTGGGCTTTGTGACTGAGAAAGCGGGCCAGTTGCTGATAATAAGCATACAGCGGCCGGGTGGTTTGGGTCGTGACCGCCCCGCCAAGTTTCTCTGCCAGCACCCGATAGTGCTTCTCGGCATCCACGCCGCTGAAGTTCGCCCAGAACCGCGGGGTCAGCCAGTCCATGTAGAGCAGCAGTTTGCTAGGATTGGCGCCTTGGATGTTCGTCTTGCCCCGGCGCTTGAAGTTGTCGAATTGATCCAGGGCATAGAAACCATCCCAGTCTTCGTGCTGCATGAGCCAGAATTGCGCGGCCAGCCAGTCTTTGGTTAATTCCGGCGCATAGGCCGCTTCCGCCACAGCCTGTAAGCCAAGCATCATCGCCCGGGTTGGTGTCTCGCCGCCATCGGTGAAAGCGGCGGCAGCCCATAGTTCAGTGGGTCGGGTCAAAGCCGCTGCTTGGGCCGCGGCGACCATGACGCCCTGGTTGGGGGCTAAGCCCTGATCCATATGCAGAGAAATGGCGCCAGCCGGTGTTTTGTCCGGTACAGCGGTCAATATTGTCTGGGCAATATGCAAAATTTGGGCATCTGTATTTAACTGATTACTGTCCAGCAGCGTATTCGGACCGGTGATTACAGTCAAGACGGTGTAACCCAGCATCGCCAAGCGCTGCAGCAACGCCTGACCCTCGCGGGTGGTTAATTGCGCATTGTGACGAATATCCAATAATAGACCCACAGTCGCGGCACTTGGCATCTCCTGGTAGCTGAAATGCCGTTCGTTTTGCGCGTGGGCGATCCACTCGGTCAGCCCGCGCAGCGCCGCGGCACCGCCGGGATACCCGATGGTCCCGGCGGTGTCTGCCCGGGTCACGGTCAAGGTCCCGGCGGTTGGGGCCAGGGTCACAGTCAACTCAGCATCCGCGGTCACCGTGATGTCCCACCGCGGGGCCAATAGATCAATAGCGGGGCGCAACGAATCGGGGAGCCCCGTGATGTTCAATTCCATTTGCTGTCGCCTCCTACATTAATTATACCGTAGGCCTCGTATTTCTTGCAGGAACATGCTACATTACGAGTGGGATAATTGCGCATCGATGAACAAATTCAAATGCGGAGGTTGGCAATGATGGGTAATGCAATTTTTGCCGGAATTGACTTGGGCGGGACCAACGCCAAGGTCGCTTTGTTCGATGATCAGCTGCATCAAATTGGTGAGAAACGGGCACCCAGCCGGGCGACCGAGAGCGCCGATATTATTTTGGAAAACTTAGCCGCGTTATTAACGGGGCTGCTGAAAGAAACCGGGACTGACCCCGAGGATCTGATGGCCCTGGGAATCGGAGTGCCGGGACTGATGGATGTTCAGGCCGGGATTTCCAATTATCTGGCCAACTTCCCCCAATGGCGGGATGTGCCGGTGGTGCAATGGTTTGAAAACCGCCTGCATATTCCGGTCGTTTTGGACAACGATGTGCGGATGAATACGTACGGCGAATGGTCGGAAGGGGCCGCCAAGGGCGTCCAGAATGCCATCCTGTTAACCTTGGGTACGGGTGTCGGCGCCGGTATTATTCTGGAAGGTAAAATGCTTTACGGCACCACCGATAGTGCGGGGGAGTTGGGACACATGTCGATCAACGCGAATGGCCGCCCGTGCAACTGCGGCAACATCGGCTGCTGGGAACGCTACGTGTCCGCCACGGGTCTGATTCAAACGACCCAGGAAGCCATTGCTAAAGCCCCGACTAGTGTGCTGGCGGAGTGGCAGGCTGAGGGGCAGCCGCTAACTGGTAAAATGGTTTCGCTGGCTTACGACGAAGGGGACGCCGTCGCCCATGAAGTGATGAATCAAACCGGCGAATGGCTTGGCGTTGGCCTGGTATCGATTATCAACGTCTTCAACCCGGAGCGGATCATCATCGGCGGGGGGATGGCCGCTGCCGGGAAACGAATTATGACACCTGCCCAAAAGTACATTGACGCACATGCCCTGGCCCAGCCGCTGGCTGCCGCCAAAATCGTACCCGCGGCCTTAGGCGATCGAGCGGGTATGGTCGGGGCTGCCGTCCGCGGCCGAGCTAAATGGGCTAAAAATAACGCCTCGTGAGGCACCACACAGGCTTTTGCCTTTGAGAAATCGCAAGATAAACGTCACAAATCCTTCACATTTTCCAGCTACCATAACAGAGTCGAAAGGTTAATTCCTTTCCCCCAAACATTCTTTTCATGATTTTTCTTCTTTCCATTTTCCGCCATCCATGGACTATCCTCTCCCCAGGTGGTCCGGCAGAAAAGCGAATACCGCAGCGACCTCCCCTCGTTGCGGTATTTTTGTGCAGAGAGGGCGGAGGCCGACGGTCAGAAGCGGCGGCAGAAGGACACCCCGGCACAAAACCCGCACTTAGGTTTTTTGCCGGGGTGTCCTTCTGCCATAGCTTCTGTCGGCCGGAGCCCGTTTAGGAGGAGGACGCCTACTTTAGACACTAAAACCAGTACAAACAAAAATGGGCAGACACACCGCGATTTTTCACGGCCATCCGCCCATTTCCAGACCAACACTCACACCCCAGGAAATCCCGGGAAGAAGTAGCCAACGAGTGCCCGTAAAACAATACCAGCCAACAGACCGGCAATGAAAATCAAAGTGTACTTCCCAATGCTCTTTGACCTAGTCATCAGCACTCACTCCTTAATTTCAACGTGTACCAATATCCATAATAATAGAATAGCATGGTTTAATCTTTTATGCAAGCGCTTACAGAATATTCAAAACAAAAAGCCGCCCCAGCAGGCGGCTTCCAAACATCACAGGATCAGTCGACTTAATCCTCGCCGATTTCCCGAACATACATATTATTCGTATGGTGCGACTTGCCAAACGGAATACCCAGCGTGATCACCATGCGATCACCCTTTTCCAGCAAGCCTTCGCTCACGGCAACCTTTTCCGCCGTTGCATAGATCTCATTGATGTTCTCCGTATCGTCAATGACGATCGGGGTCGTGCCCCAGGAGAGGATCAAGGAATCAGCGACTTCATTGGTGAAGGTCAAGGCAATGATCGGAATATTGGGGCGGAAGCGGGCAATACTCCGGGCCGTAAAGCCATTGGCGGTAACGGCCACGATGACTTTGGCGCCAACCCGCTCAGCCGCGGAAACGACTGAGTAGCCCAGCGTATCCGTAATACTGTCATTGGCGTTGAACGCGTCCATGATCACGGAGTGCTGCGGCAGATCCTCATCAGTGGCTTCGTCGATCCGGGCCATGGCCGCGACAGACCCAACCGGGTACTTGCCGTTGGCACTTTCGCCGGACAGCATCGTCGCGTCGGTCCCGTCATAGATGGAGTTGGCGACGTCAGCGACTTCGGCCCGCGTCGGCCGCGGATTTTCCTGCATCGAATTCAGCATCTGCGTCGCCGTGATAACCGGCTTGTGGGCCATGTTCGCCTTGCGGATCAGGGATTTCTGTACTTGCGGGACCATTTCGAAGGGAATCTCGACACCCATGTCGCCCCGGGCCACCATCAAGCCATCGGAAACGGCCAGAATGGCATCGGCATTGTTAATGCCTTCTTGGGATTCGATCTTCGGGATGATCATGACATGCGGATTCGGACCAGCATCAACCAAGTCCCGGATATCTTGCACATCACTGGGTTTGCGGACGAAGGAAGCAGAAATGTAGTTGAAGCCTTGTTGCAAGCCCCAAGTAATATCGTCCCGGTCTTTTTCAGTCAGCCCCGGCAGGTTGATCTCAACGCCAGGGGCGTTGACACCCTTTTTACCGCCCAAATCGCCAGCGTTTTCGACAACGGTAACCAGTTCGCGCTTGCTGTCGTCCTTTTCCAGAATCTTCATATCCAGCAAGCCGTCGTCGAAGAGGACGTGGCCGCCGACATGAACGTCATCGTACAGGCCGGCATAGCTGACCCCGATTAATTCCTTGCTGGTCCAAATGCTGGCGTCCATGCCGATACGGACCTTGTCGCCAACGTTAAAGTGGATCTTGCCGTCTTCTTTAACATCGGAGCTGCGGATTTCCGCACCTTTGGTGTCCAGCATCAAACCGATCCGCTTGCCGGTGATTTGCATGGCTTCGTGGGCCTTCTTAAACCGGCCGAGTTGTTCCTCGTGATCGCCGTGGGAGAAGTTGAAACGGAAAATATCCGCGCCAGCCTTGATCAGCTGCACCATAATGTCCGTAGTATTGGCGGCCGGACCGACCGTGGAAACGATTTTAGTTCTACGCATTGTTTGCTTACCCTCCAGAATTGATGAAAAATTTGGTCATTGATACACAAGCTCATTATAGGGGAAAACGGTTACTAGGACAAGAGAGGGCAGTGGGCGAAGCCGACCGGGTAGAAGATCAGGATGACTGGAACACAATTGAAAGTGGTGTAAGCGAATCTAGTGTCAAGTGCGTAGCAAGCGGAGGCAAAATGGGCTCAGTGGTGGAAACCACACGACGGCTTTGCCGTCGATGTGGTTAGGCGACTTG
>ERZ507021.329-NODE-329-length-16178-cov-4.5873_pt1 | contig 16178 bp, 18 predicted proteins | sample MGYA00512877_ERZ507021 | MGnify/ENA metagenome assembly ERZ507021 | reverse complement strand
ACACGACGCTCTTCCGATCTAATGGCCAGTCAATTGATCAATCGGATTGGCTTATTGAGTTTTCCAGGGGCTGCTGAACCGTTAACCAAAGATAAAGCAGCGATGCTGACGGCTATTTTACTCGCACAACTGGACTTAGACGATCCGGCTGAATTGACACAAGTGCCAGTTGAAAAGATTGTGACAGCGCAGGGTGCCGTGGCATTAGAAATGCAAAAGCGGACAGGCGATCCTGTCCCAACAGGTTTTTATCCGTATATCGATGGTCATATTATTACCGGTTCGATTATGCAAGGTGCGTTGGACCGCGCCAATGCTCAGACACAACTCTTTGCTGGTACCACAACTAATGAAACGACTGCGTTTTTCCAACAGCCAACCGTTCAAAAACAAGCCAATTATTTTGAGATGATTCAAAAAACAACGGCTGACATTTTCCAAATCCCAACGCAGGCGTTAATCACTGGATTTGCGGCCCAACAAGCACCAAGCTATCTTTATGACATGGCGTTTGCCGCCAAAGATCCTATGATGTTGGCGTGTCATTGTATTGATTTACCGTTTATTTTTAACAATTTTGCCCAATGGGATAATGCACCGATGCTGGCCGATGTAGACACAAGCAAAGCTTATCCGCTCGCTGAACACATGCAGGCGTATTTCACGCAGTTTGTGAAAACGGGGAACCCAAACCAAGAAGACCAACTCGATTGGCCGCAGTTTGCAGCCAATCACCCAGCAAAAATTGTCTTCAATCAAGTTATCACCGTTGAAAAATGAGTGGTCAATCTGAGAGCTAATGAGTTGGCATTTTTTGAAAAAGTGCTATGCCTATAGCAAAATAGGAGAAAAAACATGTCACTTAATCGCGCAGAACACGCTCAAACAGCGCAGGAATTACAAGAAAATTTAAGCAAAGTTGCTTTAAAACAGGTCGCTGCTGACTTAGGCACAACGCCGGAAAAGGTGCTGGCAGTGAGTCAACTCGATGTTGATCGCATTGAAGAACCGTGGATTTTGCGTAACTATTTGATCAAAGCATTGGGATCAGATTTAACGCCCTTTACGGTATTGTGACTGGTGACTATCGCCAGATGTGGTTCTTAGATACGGCTTATATTGACCGTGCACAACTTGGCTATGCTTGATAGATAAGAACGCATCGATTGAGATGCGTTTTTTTATTGGCAATAAAAAAGTGATCAGCTGCTATATCAGACATAGCAGCTGATCACGGTTAATCAATTGACGGGTATTTCATTTTTAAATTATTGAATAGGTAGTCAATGGCTGGCCGAACGATAAAAAAGAAGACAGGGACAGCAACAAAAAATGTTTTAGCCCAGTTACCAAAGTAGCCAGGAATAAAGTAAGGGTAAAGTTGACGATGGGTTTCAGTTAAAATGACCATCATGACAGAGACATTACCGGCAATCACGAGAACTGGAATTGAAACGTGTCGTGGCACAATTGTTGTGAAGTGTTTTGGAAAATAATTGTGTAACTTTAACACGAGTGGCAATGTCACATAAGTACGTAAGCAGTAGATGAATAACACAGTGAGTGGGTAAACCTTCAAAATCGTCATCACGATGGGCCATGATAAACCGAAGCGAATAATCGTATTGTAGCTCAACATGATCATCACCATTGTACTCAGCAGTGCGATGGCCACTGTATTAGGGTGATGCAAAATTCTAAACAAGAATTTTTGAAGTAGGGGGACTGGCATAAAACGTTTCCTTTATTTGGGATATTGTGGTCTTGATACGGTGTTTGGCCAGGAGACGATGATAAGCATTTGGTGCAACTCTAATTGATTATACATATGCAACATTGGTTATTTCACTAATAATTCAGACCTATCTATCATATCAAAAAGGCCACCCAAGATAAAGCAGTTTATGCAGCGCTATTGTCGTTTCGTGTTTTTTCCGATATGCTAGGGGCAACACATAAAAACCAAAGTAAGTGAGGCTTTAAGCATGAATGAAAAAACAACTTTTTCAGACTTTGAACGTGAAGCCATGCGCGAACGCGCAGCAGAATTGCGTCGGACTAAGAATACTGAAGCTGATTTGTTGGAAAAAATTGCGGAAATGACCGACGAGGAAGCCCGTTTGGCATTGAAAATACATGAGATTGTGACAACGACTGCACCGGAACTGAAACCCAAAACATGGTATGGCATGCCAGCCTATGCCAATTCGCAAGGTAAAACGGTCTTGTTTTTCCAACCGGCAACAAAGTTTAAAGCCCGTTATTCAACGTTGGGATTTAACGATGCGGCGCAATTAGATGAGACGGCGATGTGGCCAACAGCTTATGCTATCACAGAATTAACGCCAGCTGTGGCAACACAGATTGAAGCGTTAGTCAAAAAAAGTGTTGGCCGTTAAAAAGTGGATACTGTATTACAACAACACACGCATCCAAACAAAATTAAACGGCCACTCACCGGTAGAATACCGACAAATGGCCGCTTAATGAACTAAACTATTTTACTTTAACTTTTTGGGTACACCACAATATGCTGTGCTTCTTTAAGGATTTTTATTGATTTCTTCAAAGTCGCCTTCAAACGTGTTGGGGTCTTCTGGCGCGCGGGGTGGTTTGATAAAGCGCATGCGGATCCAAAAGGCTAACGCAAACAGTAACAACAAGCCAACAATCGCAAAGAAGTTTTTGATCACAAAACTGACCAACAAAATCAAAACAATGGCTAAAAGTAAACGGGGGATAATCCCAAATGTGTTTGTAAATAAGAATGCGATAAAATAAATCCCGAGAAAGATAATGACGAATGGGATTAACAGAAAGCTTAACATCGTTATTCCTCCAAAAATTCAGTTTCAATTAGCGCCGTAATTTCTGCGCTTTTTGGGTGTTAGCAAAATGCACTTTGGCAAAATGGTTTAAATCCAGACCACGATCAAGTAGTTGCGCAGCAGCTTCATCAGCCTGACGGCCCGCGCCAATGGGCAATGATATGCCAGCTTCGTCACTTAATTTGGCCATGCTGTCGAGTTCAACAACACGGGCTAAAATTGAGGCCGCAGCCACACTTAAATGATACTGTTCGCCCTTCGTGGTGAAATAGACGTTGTCTTTGATGATTGGGGATTGCTGGGCTTGGGTTAAATACTTGAAATAAGTACTGGCCTGCGCAAATTGGTCAATGAGAATGGCATCAGGGGTTGTTGGGGCAATTTTTGCTAGGACTTTACCGAGAACAAAATTATGTGAAATCGCCTTCATTTGATTCACGTTGTTGGTCGGTTGCATTTGATTATACTTTTCCGGCATTAAATTCACAACATGATGCGGCAAATTGGCGATGATTTCGGGCGCAATTTGTCGCATTTTAGCATCGGTTAATGTTTTAGAATCAGCGATTCCTAGTTGTCGCACCCAAGCAAGCTGGTCTTTTGGTACGTAGACTGCTGCAGTGGTGAGTGGGCCAAAATAAGCACCAGCGCCAACTTCATCCGAACCTAAAACGGACCAATTGGCAAACCCTTGGGGAATATTGACACCAGGCGTTGTCGCTTGTTTGCCGGTGGCTTGGCGGGTGGTGTTTTGTTGTGCCGGTGTTTGCCAGCGGGCTGCTTCTTGGGCATAATTGGCCCCCTGAAACATGACTTTACCCGAGCGATATGCGGTGATGGTCGTGGGGCCTTTTTTAGCGACAAAAATAGCGCCAGTGGGTTGTTTGCCCGTCGCCATGTTGGCGTAGTAATCGGTGATTTTTTTTAATTGTGTTGGGGTCACTTGAATAACAGTTTGCATACTAGTCATTATAGCAGTTTTGGCCGTCTGAAATATGGTGTATAATGGATGAGATATTATAAGGATAAAAATAATGGCTTATCAAAACGAGAAACGACAATATCGGGCAAATTTAGCCGGTAAAAATTATACAATTTCTGGGCACGCAAGCTTGCCACATTTTAAGGCAACGGAAACACTGTTTAACAAGCAAATGACGCAAATTAAAACAGTTGCTCCAAAGCTTGCGCCCGTTGATCAACTGACACTGTTGACATTTAACGCCCTGTCAGACCAGCTTTACAAACAGGCAGAAGTCGATGCGTTGCAACAACAAGTGGCGAAATTAGAGGCAGAAATTGCCCAACTGCAGCAAGCACCAAAGACCACGGCTAAGCGCACACCGCGTAATGCGATTAGCTCAATTATTGATGATGCCAAGCAGGAAAGTCACGCGCGGACGACGGATAAATTATTTAAACAAGGGACAAACACATGATTTTACTTGGGATTGCCATCATTTTTGTGCTACTCTGGTTGATTTCGGGCTACCGTCATGGGTTCGTTAACGGCCTATTGCGTTTAGCATTGTGGGTGGTTGTGTGGTACATTGCCATTAAGTTTGCGCAACCGTTTGGCCAGTTCTTGTCACGTTTTCTGGCGGGTCAGTTTGTGCGTACTACGGTGCCGCAAGATGTTGTGAGTCACGGCTCACAATTTTTAGGTTCAGGCATTGCGTTTAGTTTATTACTCATTCTAGGTGGGACAGTCAGTCATTTTGTACTGCGATCTTTGCACGTTATCCGGCATATCCCAATATTAGGTTGGGTTGATGGCGTTTTAGGGGCATTATTATATGGTGTGATTGGGGTTGTGATTGCCTTTTTTGCCCTCCAAGTGCTCTCGGTTGTCCCTGATGTGTGGATCCAAGATCAATTTTTAAGCACACCATTGTTGAACCAATTACTGGATGGCGTGCCGTTTTTTGCAGAACAGATTTATCACTGGTGGCTATAAATGACCTACCTGATGACACGGTAAATTATTGAATCAGAACGGGGGCGTATTAAAATTTATGAATAAAAAAGTTTTAACAACACTTGAATATGACAAAATCAAAGCGCAATTACAGGACTTTTTAGCGACACCAGTTGGGCGTCAAGAGGCTGATCAATTACAACCGGAAACGGATGTGACAGTCATTAACGCTTGGCTACAAGAAACGGCAGATGGTGTTTTAATTGACCGCTTAAAAGGTGGGATTCCTTTGGCCAAGTTGGCGGATATTACCCCACATTTGAAGCGATTGAAGATTAATGCGAGTTTGAGTGCCACTGAATTGTCAGAGCTTAGTACCGTTTTACGGAATACGAATGCGATTGCACACTTTTTTGAACAAATGGCGGATGAAGCGATTGGAGATTCCCTACAAGTTTTGCCGGAACAAGCAGCCAACTTGGCGACATTGCCGACATTAACCCAGCAAATCGAAATCGCGATTGATGCTACCGGCCGCATTAATGATGAAGCCTCGTTTGATTTGAAAAGTATTCGTGGTAAAATTACTGGTAATGAACAAGCCGTTAAAACGAAGATGCAAGGCTACACGCGGGGAAAAACTGCGCAGTATCTCAGTGATCCAATTGTGACTATTCGTGCTGACCGTTATGTATTACCGGTCAAGGCCGAATACCGTAGTCAATTTGGTGGCGTGGTACATGACCAAAGTCAAACTGGGCAAACGCTTTATATTGAGCCCCAGGCAGTGGTTGAACTCAATAATAAATTGAGTGAACTGCGCGTTAAAGAACAAGCCGAAGAGCAACGTGTGCTACAAGAATTGTCAGCTGCCTTGGCACCTTACACTGAAGAAATTGCCCGTAATGTGGCCATTTTGGGGCATTTTGATTTTGTGAATGCCAAAGCACGTTTGGCGGCACGTTTAGATGCGATGCAACCGGTTGTGGATCCAGAAAATCATGTGGCGTTACAACAAGCATGGCATCCCTTATTGGATAAAAACGTGGCGGTCGCTAACGATATTGTTTTAGGCGAAGACTACAAGGCCATTATCATTACGGGGCCAAACACCGGTGGTAAGACGATTACCATCAAAACCTTGGGCTTATTACAATTGATGGCGCAATCGGGCTTGTTTATTACGACGAAGCGACCATCAACAGTGGGCGTTTTCCACGAAGTCTTTGCCGATATTGGGGATGAACAGTCAATTGAACAGAGTTTATCCACATTTAGTTCGCACATGGCCAACATTGTGTCCATGTTAGAACGCATTGATGATCGCTCGCTGGTGATTTTTGATGAATTAGGGGCAGGCACTGATCCGGCCGAAGGTGCCGCATTGGCTATTGCCATTTTGGATAAAGTGGCAAGTTTGGGTGCCTATGTGATTGCGACAACACATTATCCAGAATTAAAACTCTATGGTTATAACCGGCCAGAAACACTGAACGCTTCAATGGTCTTTGATGTGGAAACGTTGAAGCCAACTTATCAGTTCTTGATGGGCGTACCAGGACAATCAAATGCCTTAGCGATTGCTAAGCGGTTAGGCTTTGGGGATGATGTGATTGGGGCAGCGACGGCCTTAACGGATAAATCTGATCAGGATTTGAATCAAATGATTGCTGATTTGGTCGCACAACGTGAGGCGGTTAAACAGCATGATGCTGAACTGACGATGCAGCTGAAAGCAACAGCTGAGCAAGCGGAAGCTTTGGCTGCCAAAGAGGCACAGCTAGAACGTGACCGTGCACGGATTGTGCTTGATGCTAAAAATGAAGCCAACCATATTGTGGCCGCGACGAAAAAGCAAGCCGAACAACTCATTTCAGAGATTCGTAAGGAGCGTTTGAATGCTGGTCAGCAGACTGGTAAGTTGAGTGAACAAGCCTTGCAAGCTAAAAAAGCGGCGTTGGATAAACTCCGCCAAAATGATAGTTTGGAAAAAAATAAGGTGTTGCAAAAGGCTAAGCGCGCCAAGCAATTGGCTGCTGGCGATGAGATTGTTGTGCAATCTTATGGGCAACAGGGAACGCTAGTGAAGCGACACAGTAACGGTCAATGGGAAGTTGAGATGGGCATCTTGAAGATGCTGGTTGATGAAGACGATATTGTGAAGACGGAAGCCACGACTAAGGCCCAAAAAACGAAACAAAAGAAAAAACAACAAAAAATTGTCAAAACTACGACAGCGGGTGGTTCAGCTCGTGTGTCAGCCCGATCAAGCTTGGACTTGCGTGGTGTACGCTATGAAGCCGCTTTGGCGGAGTTGGATCGTTACCTTGATCAAGCCGTATTGGCGAATTTAGGTGCGGTAGAAATCATTCACGGCAAAGGGACAGGGGCGTTGCGTAAGGGTGTGACAGAGTTCTTACGGTCAGATCGCCGCGTCAAATCCTTCCGTTTTGCTAACGCGAATGCTGGTGGTGATGGCGCTACCATTGCCGAATTGGCATAAATTTATCAGTCAACATAAGTTGGGGTATCTGTTGGTGCCCCAGCTTTTTTGATTGGATATCATTTATCCCTCATGGGATGTGTTAAAATTAGTATTACGCATGGCGATTGGTTTGAATCGCAAAAAGTGGTTTAAACCCAGTCATTTGAATGATAAAAGCTGATAGATAAGTGTTAAGAGGTGTGTATGCCAGAGTTACCAGAAGTTGAAACGGTCCGTCGTGGCTTAGAAAAATTAATTATTGGTAGTCAAATTACCCAAGTGAAGTTACCTTATCCAAAGGTTATTACCGGTGATTCACAAGCCTTTATCACAGGGGTACGCAATGCGCATTTTACGGCGGTTGATCGTCGCGGAAAATATTTACTCTTGCGGTTATCAAATGGGCATACCATTGTCTCGCATCTGCGTATGGAAGGGCAATATTCGGTTGAACCGATTGATGCAACCCCGCATAAGCATACGGAAATTATTTTTGAACTCGCTGATGAACGGGTGTTGTTCTATAATGATACGCGCCGATTTGGACGTATGGTGCTAGCGACAATCAATCAGGAAACGCTGGCTGTGCCGGCTTTGGGCAAGCTTGGTCCTGAACCAACAGCGCAAGACCTGACCTTAGCAGATATGGTAGCAAAATTTGCCCGTTCCAAAAAACCAGTGAAATCGTTTTTGTTGGATCAAACGCAAATTGCTGGTATTGGCAATATTTATGCCGATGAGGTCTTATGGCAAAGTAAGATTCATCCAGAGACGCCCGCTAATCTGTTGTCGGAAATGCAATTAGCGACCTTACGGCAAAATATCATTTCAGAGATGGCACGCGCCATCGCACATCATGGCACAACGGTCCATAGTTTTAGTAATGTTTTTGGCGAGGTTGGGCAATTTCAAAATGAATTGCAGGCTTATGGCCGCGTTGATCAGCCGTGCCTGCGCTGTGGCACCCCATTAGTTAAAATTAAGGTCGGTCAACGGGGCACGACTTTTTGCCCAGTTTGTCAAATTAAACAAGAACCAACGACATAGGAGAAATAATGAATTCAACAGAACCAATTAGTATTCGTGAAGTGAAGCGTGAAGCACGGGCCCTTTACCGTGGTCGCTATCGTACGGCCATTAAAATCAATATTATCCCAATTATTTTAAGCATCGTATCTGTTTACATGATGAGTTTAGCGGCCTATGCTTTCTGGGGCTTTGCAACGGCACCTTCGCCACAAGTGGCAGATAACGCTTCGGCGGTGTCACAAATTAATGATGCGATCGAAAATATTTTAAGTAGTGCGATTGAGATGATGTTTATTTGGACCACCAGTTGGACATTGATTGATTGGTTTGAAAAGCCATTGTCACAGCCAACGCTCAAAGAGACGTTCCAAATTTTTCGTCGTGGTAATGTGTTTCACTCGTTTTTGCTAACGATTGTGCAAAGTGTTTTGCTCTTTTTGTGGACGTTACTCTTTGTAATCCCCGGTATCATTAAATTATTCTCTTATTCGCAAACGTATTTTGCGTATAAGATTGATCTTGAAAATGGGACACGTCAACGCCAGTTGACAGATTATATCACGATTAGCCGCCGTGTCATGAATGGCCGTAAGTGGGAACTGTTTCTGCTTGAATTGAGTTTCATTGGTTGGCACTTACTCGGTATTTTGACGGTTGGTTTGGCCTATATTTACGTTGTGCCTTATTTGAATGCCACGCGGGTCGCTTATTCACGCCATTTGTTTACCATGGCATTGGCTAAGCGTGGTGAACAGTAATGTTGATTGTCGGTCTTACAGGTGGGATTGCCACTGGCAAATCAACAGTGAGTGCGCAGTTACGCGCGGCAGGCTTTCCCGTTGTTGATGCTGATATTGTGGCACGGGAAGTTGTTGAACCAGGGACACATACGTTAGAAGCGCTAAAACTTGCGTTTGGGCCTGGCATTATTGATAATGGGGTGCTTAACCGTCAGCTACTCGGTGAACGCGTTTTCAACAATCCGGCGGAACTAGCCCGGTTAAATCGTATTATCCAACCTGCTATTAGTTCTGCTATGTCAGATAAAATCAACTTTTGGCGGCAACAACAGACGCCGATTCTCATTTTAGATGTACCGCTGTTGTTTGAACGTGGTTATCATCAAGAAAATCGTGTCGATAAAATTGTCGTTGTCACCGCAGATGAAGCCGTGCAACTCGCGCGGTTGCAAGCACGTGATCAGCTAGATGTCCAACAAGCGCAGGCCCGGATGCAATCACAAATGCCGTTGGCTGAGAAAGTTGCTCAAGCTGACTACGTGATTGATAATAATGGAGATCAAGCCCAACTAACGACTCAGGTCCAAACACTCATCACTGAATTAAAGGAACTTGCACCAAAATATGACGCCAACAAATGAGACAATTGAATTTCATGCATCAGCAGGGGTTTTCGTTCAGAGTGATCATTTGATTACCGCTGATGATTTGTCGCGGGTTTTTAACTTGTATTTACCCTTCATCGGTGCGACAAGTTACGCCTTGTATCATTTATTGGTCAATGAATTACCCTTTGCCCAAGAACAGGTGACGCGGCAAGACCATAATTTTATCATTGATAGTCTGAATATTAGCTTACCCAACTTTGTTAAATTTAGACGACGCCTTGAAGCAGCAGGATTAATTAAAACTTTGTATCAACGTGACGCACTTGGTGAAGTCTATGGGTACCGGTTATTGACGCCTTTGACGGCAGACAAATTCTTTAAAGAACAGCTGTTGGCCGGTTTACTGTACAAATTTGTTGGCGAAGAGCGTTATCTCACGTTGCAAAAGCGCTACGATGTGCAAGGGCAAACGACGTTGGCCGGCGAAGACATTTCCGCACGTTTCTTACAAGTCTTTCAAAATCAAAACGATGTGAGCGTGCCAACCACGCCACTTGCTTACCAAGAACCTGTTGTGCGTGCTGAACCAGTGACGTTTGCGTTTGAGACATTTGCCGATATGGTACGGGGCGTGGCAGCGCCGCATTTGCAACAGCAACGGAATTTCTTAGTGGCGATGCATTTGACGTATGGTGTGGACGAAGTAACATTAGCCGGGATTGTGAACCAAAGTGTGACACTGGATACACATGAAATTAACACCCAAGAAGTCCAGCGCTTACTGCGGCAACAAACGGCGCCACGGCCGCAATCAGCAGACAAGTTGGTCGCAACAGCGTCAACGGTACCGGAAATTAAAAATGCCGAGGCGCGCGCTTTGATTGCCATTGCGCGCGACACTCCAGCACAGGAATTTTTGGCCTATGTGAAAACAACACTTAAAAATGGGCTTGTCCTGAAAAATGAACGCGATGTTGTTGATTATTTGATTGCCCGAAGCGTTTTGCCAGTTGCCGTGGTCAACATTTTGGTCCATTATGTATTGATTGGGTTGCAAAATGATAACCTCAAGCCAGCCTTAGTGACGACGATTGCGGATTCTTGGACACAAAATCAGGTTGATTCACCAGAAAAAGCGTTGATTCAAATTCAACAACACCAGCAAGCTAATCAAGCACGCCAAGAAAAGCGCTTTAGCCGCCAACAAAAGCCGCAAAAGACGACGCCAAAATTTGTCAAGCAAGCACCAAGCACAACCACTTCAGCCGCCGATACGACAGCCAACCCCTCAGTCAGCACCGATGATGTGGCGGCCGCATTGGCTAAATTAAAGAATATAAAGACGAAGAATTAATATGCAAAATTTATCTGAAGTACTCAAACAGTTTCAACAAAAGTATCCTAAAATTGACGACACCAAGTTGGCTGATATTGTCCAAAAGATTGCAGATGATGCGGATGTGCGGCAATTTTGGGCTGAGCATCAAGATGCGCTGCGGGCCGATGCTTTTCAACTGAAAATGATGGATTTGTATGAATTTGTGCAACAAAAACAACGTATCGCACGTGGGGAAAAAGCGCTTTATCCAGGCTATTATCCACAATTAGAGATTGAAAAAGGCTATCCGCATGTCCGTTATGTGGCCAATGAAAAAACGGCGCAACAGCGGATGCAAGCAGAGCGCTTAACGGCCTATAAAATGCCTAAAGCCATTCGTCACGCTGATTTGCAAACGATTGCCACGGACCCTGGCCGTGCTGAAGTGATTACAGCAATTGTGGATATCTTGCCTAAATTGCTGGCACATCAAGACGACTATGTTCAAGGTTTGTATTTGTATGGCGATTTTGGTGTGGGAAAAACCTATCTGATGGGCGCATTGGCTAACGCATTAGCGGCTAACAATATCGATGTGATGTTGATGCATTTCCCATCATTTGCAGTCGATTTGAAGAACACGATTGGCAAGGATAATGCGGCACGGGAACGGCTACTTAACCAGGCTAAAACAGCGACGGTGTTGATCATTGATGATCTCGGTGCGGAAAACCTCAGCATGTGGATTCGTGATGATATTTTAGGTGTAATTCTAGAATATCGGATGCAAAATGAACTCACCACGTTTATTACCTCGAATTTCGATATGGCTGAACTGACGGCTTATTTGGCGGAAACGCGTGATGATCGTGATCCTGGTAAAGCGGCACGATTAATGCAACGGATTCAATTCTTAACACGATTGGTGCCAGTCACTGGGAAAAATAGACGGTTAGAAAGATAATGTTACGACAGTCAGCAAAAAAATATGGTATCGTGTTGCTCGCCATTGTTGGTGTATGGTTTTTTCTGCGGCATGATGCGTTTTTATATCAGGAACCAGTTGGTCAAGTCACCCAAATGACGGAAAAAGTGACCCAGGCCACCACCGATGAACATAATAATAGCGATACGATGATGACGCAACACTTAACGGTTGCAATCTTGAACCGCAACCAAACCATCAAGCTCACGAATACGTACGCTGATTCGCAAGTCATCACGAATCGCTATCGTGTCGGGGATCAATTGCTGTTAGAAAATGTTGGTGGCAATATCCACATTTTATCTTTGAAACGTGATGCCTTGATAGGGGCTTTGGCCACCTTATTTATTGGGCTGTTGGTGATTTATAGTCGCTGGCGCGCCACGAGTTGGTTGTTGTTAAGCCTAGTGTTAAATGTTGTGTTGTTCGGTGTGGCCATTCATGTTGATATCCAGGATAAAAATGCGAACGTTTTGTTGGTCTTTAGTGTGCTCGCATTGGGCTTAGCTATTGCCAGTTTGGCCTTAGTACTTGGGAAAACACTACAGATGACGTTAACGTTGCTGGCAACAGTGGTGACGACCGGCTTAACCATGCTCATTTTATTTGCCGTATTAGCCGTGACACATGGTAAAGGGGTACATTTTGAGACCATGTCGTATGTGACCCAACTGCCGAAATCAATTTTTAGGGCGCAAACCGTGATTGGCGTGTTGGGCGTGGTGATGGATGAAGCAGCTGATATTGTGGCAATGCAGTTTGGTATGCGACGCGAAAACGTGACGCGACAATTCAGTGATTACTGGCAGGCGGGCCTGTCAGTTGGTCGTGATATTATAGGCACTTTAGTCAATGTGCTCTTTATGATCTTTATTGCCGAGACGTTGCCAATGGTCTTTTTGATGTTGCGTAATGGTAATAACTGGGCATACATTATGGATCAAATTATGAATCTTGGCATTTTGCAAACAGTTGTTTCTGGCATTGGGATTGTCTTAGCTGTACCGGTGACGAGTGTCATTGTCGGTTGGGCGATGTCACGAAAGGCGGTGAAGGCATGAATGCAATTGGCTTATTATTACTCATTTTATTCGGCCTGATGATTTTTGTGGGTCGGGGGCAAGGCGTCAAAGCATTTATTGGCCTCATTTGTAATTTTTTTGCGATATTTATTCTCATCGTCTTAATCAATTGGCAATTTAATCCCTATATCGTCATCGGTATCACAAGTTTGATTATTTTAGCGATTGCGATTTATTTAGGTGCTGATGATGTGGCGGTCACTAATGTGGCTTTTAAAACGAGTGTCATTGTCGTGGCCATTTTAATGCTACTGGCTAGTGTCATGCAGTACTTTGGCCAATTCCAAGGCTTTACGACCGAAAATTCGGAAGAGTTGGAAGGGCTGTCAATGACGGTTGGCCTATCATTTAGTCACATCGCCCTGGCCGTGATGGTTATTTCGGTACTCGGTGCTGTTGCGGAAGCAGCGATGGCGATTGTGGCAGATTTAGCTGAAGTGGTCGAACGAACACCAGATATGTCAGCCACAGGCTTATATGGGCAAGCACGCATCATTGGTGGGCAAATTTTGGGCACGGCAATCAATACCCTATTTTTTGGGGTTTTAGGGGCTAATTTGCCCCTTATTATTTGGTTTGTGCGCCTAAGATATCCGCTGGCAATGTTTTTTAATGCCAAGCTACTCATGGCGGAAGTTGTCACAATGTTACTTGGGATGTTGGGGATTTTATTAAGTATTTGGATTGCAAGTTGGCTCGTCGTGCGAACGGCGATGCGACAGCAAAAAGTAGGCATAACACATGATGAATGAAACATTTAACTTAATTGAAGAAATTACGCGTCTAGATGGCTCAATTTATTTTGAATTGGGGAATATTATGCATAATGGGCGGGCTGAGTATGCAGCGGAGCATGGCTACATTCAGCGTGTCCGCATTCTTAAGATGAATATTGCGCGATCAGCGAGTGTGGAAGCGTTGGAACAGTATATCAACACGCACTACAACCTGTTACCGTTAGAATATGACGGCTGGGAAGAGTGGGTACGAACACCCGAAATGGAAAAAGCCATGCAACAAATTTTGCTTGAAAATAAATTAGGTTAAAGCGCCAAATTTTGCGGTTAAGTGGTTTTACGGTATAATAGTTGCAGTAAATTCAAAGAGGAATAGTTATGCGATCAGTATTTCATCAACCCGAAGCAGTCGTTTTAGCATCGAAACATCTGGTGGATGGCTCAGGAAAATTGCGTTGGGTTTATCGGGAGTTGGCACCAACCACACCACAAGATATCGGCTGGTTTTTATTTGCCGATAATGATTCAGAGGCATGGAACGCTGATCCGGCCAACTTTATGCCGTTGGTTATTGAGACAGCCTTAGCCATTGAACCGAGTTTGCGCCATATCTTAGATTTGCCGTATGGCACGGACTTAGTTTTGGATACACGACCTGGCGTTCAAGGGTGGTGGGATCCCAAAACGAAAACGCCAGTCTGGTTGGCTGATGGCTCAGTATCACCAAATATTCAAGTTGTCGCTGGTCAAGTCGTTGAAGACGACGTAAAGTAGCAAAAGATTTGTAATTTTAGTGATTTTGACCTATAATAATAAACGTTGTTGTGTTTGAAAAAACGCAGCTGATTGATGCATGAACATCAGCAGTGTGAACAACGTCTATGATGGTAATATGGCCAAGTGGTAAGGCAACGGTCTGCAAAACCGTCATCGCCGGTTCGATTCCGGTTATTACCTTAATCAAAAAGGTTGCCAATATGGCAACCTTTTTTATGTCGTTAATGTGGTTAAAGTGGCTTTGGTGTACAGACCTTGCTGGAGTTTTTCCGCAATGACAGCGCCATTGGCTTGCCAAGTTGAAAAATCTGCGGTACTGACCCGTGCTAATTTATCCGTGAGTTCTGATAAGTGATTAATGGTGAAACCAAGATTGTGGGTTGTAATCAGTTGCCCAATGGCACTTTCCGACCAAGCAATTAAGGGTAAGCCAGCACGTAGATAGAGACTAGCTTTGTGTGGCGCGTTGTACTTGGTATAAGTTTGATAGGTTTTATCGTCAAAGTCGTCATCCCAAATCAGCCCAAAACCTTGCGTCAATTGATTAATGATCTCATCGGGGTCAAAATTACCTTGGTAGGCAATGTTTTCGGGGAAATCAACAGCGCGCCATTTTTTAGGTTTCGCGCCAAATAACGTGATTGGGGCTGCGCGGTAAATTTGCAGCCAGGGTGATTTTTGAAAAGTCCCCGCAAAATTAATTTGTGTACTAAAACGTGCCGGCGTGACACTAGCACCCAAATAATCAAATAAGGGTTGAATGATGAAATGACTGGTAATACCAGCTGCTTCTAACCGGTGACGCATCGCTTCGGAATGTACAATCAGCGTGTCGTATTGTTTGAGGACGTCAAATTCCCACGGATCTAGCTTATTGAGGCGTAAGGGCTCAATATCATGAATGACCAGCGCCCGCCGCACCTGCCGCTCTTGGAGCGTCGCCACAAATAATTGTTCAAATTGCGCACTCATGTAGGTAGGAAATTGATGGACCACCAGGTCGTTGGCTTTGACAGGGGCTAACCATTCCTGAATATGGGCAATCAGGGTTGCTTGATCAAAGCGGGTATCGTTATAGCGATACAGGGGTAAGCGTGTCCAGCCAACTGTTTGCGCAATGGCGGCATAATCAGCTTTAGCTTTCAAGGCACCAGGCGGCATCCAAGGTTCGATTGTTTGGGTAATAAAATTTGTCATGGCTCTATTTTACCAAAAACCGAACTTTTTTTCTGAATAAGTTGTAAAAAACGAACATAAAATGAAAATAAAATATATTGTTCGGTTATAGTTTTTGTTTTTAATCGTTTTTTCATGGTTGTATCAGATAAAAGTTGGATAATAAGGATATCAAATATTTAGAGGAGATGTGTGACTGTCTTCAGTCGCACGTGGTAATATTATGCAACGTTCAGCACAAATTGGTATTGGTATTCTGGCAGTTGCCGTTATTGGTGGCGGTATCTATGCAGCAACACGTGGTGGTTCATCGACTTCAGGTAAAGATAACTACACAGCTGCGCTGGTAACAGATGGTGGTGGTGTGGATGACCGTTCGTTCAACCAATCAGCCTGGAATGGTTTGAAGGCTTATGGTAAAGCCAACAACTTGAAGCAAGGCACAACCGGTTATAATTATTTCCAAAGTTCAAGATCGGAAGAGCGTCGTGTAGG